>ENA-OWPI01000206-OWPI01000206.1-marine-metagenome-genome-assembly--contig:-NODE-206-length-90655-cov-4.398187_pt1 | contig 90655 bp, 96 predicted proteins | sample MGYA00238138_ERZ651775 | MGnify/ENA primary metagenome ERZ651775 (study PRJEB26906, sample SAMN06265043) | marine metagenome | isolation source: Helgoland LTER site | place: Germany:Helgoland, sampling... | reverse complement strand
AACAGTCATATTCTGGTTATGAGTCCTGAACCTAACAGAAGCCCATCACGAGTTTCCGCGCAGCAATTTGCTGCGCGACGCCTTGGGCGAAACAGTGACAGAGCACTATGCCAAAGTGAGCCTTAAAAAGACTTTTGAAACCCGTGGCCTCTTGGTCACGGGCCCCTCTCGAACCGGAAAATCCACCGAGATTTCAAGACAACTTTCGGAACTCAACAACGGCTCGACGTTGATGCCTGACGGTCGCCCAGCAAAGTTTGTGTCCGTCGTCCTCAAGGGTCATATGACTTGGAAAGATCTTGGGCTGCATACTTTGAATGCGGGACTCGGGTATCCTGCTGCCCGGATGACATGTCGCGATGCCTGGGATGCCGTGGAATTCCAAGCCGAGGGACAGGGGGTAGTTGGGATTCACTATGATGAATGCCAGCATATGTTCAGCAAGCATAATCCGACAGCAAACGCGATCATTCTTGATAGCTTCAAAGCCCTATTGAAACAGATCAACTGGCCAATCATGCTGATCCTATCCGGTATCGACGAACTCGCCGATTACGTTGCTCAGGAAGAACAGCTGAACCACCTCTTACGCCCAATCGCTTTCGGCGAAATTGCGGTCAGGAAATCTGAAGATCGCGACGAGTTGGCGGCGCTTTGTTTTGGTTTTGCTGACCGTGCCAATATCTCTTTCGTAAATCTCCACACCGAGGACTTTTATCGTCGATTAGCTTTTGCGTCTGTAGATCGGTGGGGCCTCGCCATTGAGTTGATTATCGACGCTATGAAAATTGCACGGCAAGCAAATCAGTCTGAAGTGACTATCGATGATTTCAGCCTGGCCTACAGCCACTCAACTGGCGGCAGTATTGATTTTTCACCATTTGTCATTGAGGATTATGAGGCCGCCTTTGACGGACGCAAGATCATTGAGATGATTGAAAAGACTAAACGGAAGTAGCTTTCTTCCTATCCATTTCGGTCAAAAATTACCCGCGCTGGTCGCGGGTTTTTTTGTGCCTGAAGGCTGGACTATAAGCATGCGAAAAGGCGAATTTTGGTTTCGCACGCTTATGGTATTCCCTCGCATGCTTATGGATGCCACCCAAAATTGTTGTTATTTATCCATTAAAATCAAAGCATTGAAAATGCTTTGATTGGCGCACCCCAAATTCTCGCACTGTTATGGTATCTCTGGCATTAAGTAACCCTAGACCACCACTTGGCGGCGACGCGTCGAATGCATAGGTGTTCTTTAACAGGAGCCTCTCCCATGCAAAATTTCTCCCTTCTCGATCTGTCCCCCGTCCCCGAAGGCAAAACAACCGCTGACGCGCTGGCCAATACCGTGTCACTTGCCCAAGCCGCCGAGGCTGCGGGCTATCACCGCTATTGGCTCGCCGAGCATCACAACATGCCGGGTATCGCCAGCGCCGCGACCGCTATCGTGATCGGCCATGTCGCTGCTGCGACCAAAACGATCCGCGTGGGTGCTGGCGGCATCATGCTGCCCAACCACGCACCGCTGATTATCGCCGAACACTTTGGCACGCTGGCTACGCTCTACCCCGACAGGATCGATCTTGGCCTTGGCCGCGCTCCAGGGACAGATATGCAAACCGCCCGCGCCCTACGCCGCCACATGGCACCAGAGGATAGTTTTCCGACGGACGTGCAGGAACTGATCGGCTACTTGGGCGACATGCCCGACACCGCCCCCGTCCGCGCTTTCCCGGGGCTAGGCACAAACGTCCCTGTGTGGATCTTGGGCTCGAGCCTTTACGGCGCACAGCTCGCGGCCTACCTCGGCCTGCCCTATGCCTTCGCGTCACACTTCGCGCCCGCCATGCTGGGCCAAGCCTTACAAATCTACCGCGAAACGTTCCAACCGTCAGAGACCCATCCAAAACCCCACGCCATGCTGGCCGCTGGCGTTTGTGTGGCGGACACCGACGAGGAAGCGCACTTCCTGAAGTCCTCGCAAATCCTCGCTTTTGCGCGGCTGCGCACGGGCAATCCGGGAAAGCTGCCGCGCCCAGTCGCAGACATCTCAACAGAAGTCCCCGCACATGTGCTCGCCCAAGTGAACCAAGCCTTATCTTGTTCTGCCACAGGATCACCTGCCACGATCAAGGCGCAACTCTCAGCAATCATTGATGAATTCAAACCCGATGAGATCATGGTCACAGGCATGATTCACGATCATGCCGCGCGGATAAAATCGTTCCAGATCGCAGCAGAGGTCCTGACAGACCTCAAAACCTAACCGTGCAAGAAACCGGGACCCGCGAGTTTGAGCAGCTTTACCGCCATCTCGCGGCCCATGTCGGCACCGTCTTCGACAGCGCCCGTCATGTCGTCGGCCAAGACCTCTGATCCATCGACGCGCAGGATTTCACCGCGCAGGCGCAGGTTCCCGCCATCCAAATCAGCCAAGCCACCAATAGGCGTTTCACAGGACCCGTCCAGTGCCGCCAAAAACGCACGTTCTGCCGCCAGTCGCTGTCCCGTCGGGCCATGATGAATTGCGGCCAGCATTTCAGCCATGCGGCTATCGTCACCGCGCCGTTCAATCCCAATCGCCCCTTGGGCAATCGCAGGCAGCATGTCTTCGGGTGCAATCGCTGTGCGCTTTACATCATCCCGACCCAGACGGTTCAAACCGGCCATGGCAAGGAACGTCGCCTCAGCTACGCCGTCGCCCAGTTTCTTAAGCCGTGTCTGCACATTACCGCGAAACTCAACGACATTCAGATCAGGACGCCGCGCCAAAAGTTGTGCTTTGCGGCGCAACGACGAAGTCCCAACCGTGGCACCCTGCGCCAAATCAGCGATCCCGTCGCAAGTCAGCGACACAAACGCATCACGCACATCTTCACGCGGCAAATAGGTATCGAGCAACAAACCCCCAGGCTGCTCCACAGGCATATCTTTCATCGAATGCACCGCGATATCGATTGAGCCCGCAAGCAGCGCCTCTTCAATCTCGCGGGTGAAAAGGCCCTTTCCGCCGATGTCTTTCAGCGCACGGTCTTGGATCAAATCGCCCGTCACCTTGATGATGACAATCTCGAACGCCTCATGGGGCAAATCAAAGGCCTGCGCCAGTCGCGCACGCGTCTCATAGGCCTGCGCCAGAGCGAGCGGCGAGCCACGGGTGCCAATATTGAGCGGTTGAGCGGGTGTGGGCAAAATCAATGTCATACTTCGACTTCTAAACACAGGCCGCGGCATTGACAACGCCGCCCGCACTTGGGACGAGTAACGCGACAAAAGGAAGCAAACCATGGCCACTGAAAAACTGATCCTCCGCGCCCTCGCTGGCGAAACTCTCCCAACGCCGCCAATCTGGATGATGCGACAGGCCGGGCGCTATTTGCCAGAATATAAGGCCACGCGTGCGCAGGCGGGCGACTTCCTTTCACTGTGCTATAACCCCGAATTGGCTGCCGAAGTGACCTTGCAACCGATCCGCCGCTACGGCTTTGACGCAGCGATCCTCTTTGCCGATATCCTGCTGTTACCGCAGGCGATGGGCGCTGACCTTTGGTTCGTCACTGGCGAAGGGCCGCGTTTGTCCACGATCACCACCGCTGATGACATGATCAACCTCAAGCCTTTGGAAGACATCCACGAAACCCTGAGCCCAATCTATGAGACGGTGAAAATACTACGCCAAGAGTTGCCAAAGGAAACCACCCTCATCGGCTTCGCAGGCGCACCATGGACCGTCGCCACCTATATGATCGCAGGTCAAGGCACGCCTGATCAAGGACCAGCGCATAAACTCAAGCGTGAAAACCGCGCCGTGTTTGAGGCACTGATCGACATGATCACCGAAGGCACGATCGCTTACCTCTCCAAGCAGATCGAAGCTGGCGCGGAAGTCGTGAAGCTTTTCGATAGCTGGGCGGGTTCCCTGCAAGGAGCTGACTTCATCGACTTTTCGATCAAACCCCAGCAGCGCATCATCGCAGCCCTCAAGAAAATGCACCCAGAGACACCGATCATCGCCTTCCCTCGGGGCGCGGGCGAACGCTACGCAGGGCTGCATGCGGCCACAGGTGCCGATTGTATCGCGCTTGACGATGGCGTTGATCCAGTCTGGGCTGCGGCCAACGTGCAAACTGGCGGCTGCGTGCAAGGCAACCTAGCCTCGCGCCATATGGTGACGGGCGGCGAGGACCTCGTGCGTGAGACTAAGGCGATCTGCAAAGCCTTCGCCAACGGCCCGCATATCTTCAACCTCGGCCACGGCATCACTCCCGACGCCAACCCCGACAACGTGCAGTTGATGATCGATACGGTGCGTGCCTAATTCTGCCGTATTGATGTGAAACATTCAGGTCAATAACGGGGGACTTCCATGCGATTGACCTTTCGTCTGCTTTTTCACAGCTACCGCGGCATCATGATGGGCGTGGCGGTAATGCTTGTGGGCTGGGTTGGCTTCACGCCCGCGACGCCACAAGAACGGACAGCGCTGCGGACGCCATCAACCGAAACGCGCCCCGACGGATTGGTGACAATGCGCATCGCACGAGCCTTGGTCTACATAGCACCCAAACGCGCCGCCGAAATGCTCAGCGCATCAAGTGGCGGAAGGCTGTCGGTGAGAATGGCGGAAACCGCGTTACGCGAAATGGCGGAGGGGCCTGTTTTACCCACGCAACCAGCCGCAGCCCCCCCGCCCGAAGAGATGACCGCGCCCGAACCACAAGACCTGCGCAATTCCACTGGCGCAAAATTTGTGACCGTTGATAAAGGGTAAGTCTTGCGTGATTAAACGCTGGTTTTCCACGCGAACCATACCGCGACCAAGCCCAAAGCAACCGAAAGACCACGTCGCACGATCATGCTGCGGCGTGGGTCTTCGAGGAGCGGACGCAATGCTGCCGCACCCGTGACAATCGCGAAGTGAATGCCCGTGGCCGCCGCGACATACGTCGCTGAAAGCAGCAGGGTTTGGGTCATCACCACCCCTGTTGGCTCTACAAATCCAGGCAGTACGGCAATATAGAACACTGCCGCTTTTGGGTTGAGCAAGTTGGTGATCAGACCTCGGCGGAAATAAAGTGCATTGCTTGAGCCCAACGGCGCATGTTCAATCTCTTCGCTGGCCTCGCGCCACCCGTCAAAGGCAAGCCAGAGCAGATAGATCACACCGCCCCAGCGCAACACTTGATAAAGCATCGGCGAGGCGTTGATCGCAGCTGCCAAGCCAAGGGCCGCCGCGATCCCGATAATCGCCAAACCGAGCGCCACACCCGCCACTGCAGCATAACCCGCCTTGCGCCCCTGACTGACCCCCACAATCGCGAGATAGGCCATGTTTGGCCCTGGCGTCAGCTCGATCAGCATGGAGGTCAACGCAAAAAGCGCCCAAGCGGAAAGTGTCAAACCCATTTCGCCATCGGCGGCAGGCTCATCAACACCGCATTGGCATCATGGCCCGTAGCCAAACCAAATTTTGTGCCGCGATCATAGACAAGGTTGTATTCGGCATAGAGCCCGCGGTGCACAAGCTGCGTGTCTTTATGCGCATCATTCCAAACCATCTCGCGGCGGCGATCCACCAAAGGCACGTAGGCAGGCAAGAACGCACGGCCAATATCTTGGGTCAGGGCAAAATCGGCCTCCCAATCGCCTGTGCAATGGTCATCCATAAAGATACCGCCAACACCACGCGCGCGGTTGCGGTGCGGGATATAAAAATATTCGTCGGCCCATTCTTTCAGACGCGGATAGAGGTCCGTACCATGCGGGTCCAAATGCGCTTTCTGCGTTGCGTGAAAGTCTGCTGTGTCCTCGGGATATTCAATGCAAGGGTTCAAATCCGACCCGCCACCAAACCACCACGCATGGGGCGTCCAGAACATGCGGGTGTTCATATGCACCGCTGGGGCATGCGGGTTCTGCATATGCGCGACCAGCGAAATGCCCGAGGCCCAAAAGCGCGGATCGCTTTCCATACCGGGGATACCGCGCGCGGCCATCGCCTTTTGTGCCGCATCACCGAGTTGGCCAAAAACCGTACTGATATTCACGCCGACCTTTTCAAACACGCGGCCACCACGCATCACCGACATCAAACCGCCGCCTGCGTCCGACCCGTCATCTGACGTGCGGGTGGTCTCATTCACTTCAAACCGCCCCGCTGGCAAATCTGCCACCTGACGATCCTCAAGCGCCTCAAACGCCGCGACAATTTCATCGCGCAAAGTCCGAAACCACGCCGAAGCCTGCGCTTTTTGCTGTTCCATTGCTTCCGTCATTGTCGCACCCTCACGTTGATATTGTATAACAAGCCGCAAAGGCCCAGTAACACCTTAGCACCACAACCTACTGCCATATTCAAGACCGGAGCCCAAATATGCGTTTTGTCACACTTGCCCTCATTCCCCTTCTTGCCGCCTGTGCGACGCCGCGCGAGGCTTGTCTTGCGGGTGTGAACAAGGATCAAAGGGTCCTCAACAGATTAATCGTCGAGACACGCGGCAATCTGGATCGCGGCTTTGCGGTCGAAACAGAACAAAAGTTCCGCGAAGTGAACGCAATTTGCGAATCGGTCCTGCCTGATGGCACTGAAATTCGCACACGGTGTAAACAAACAGAGGTGCGCGACGTGCGAGTTCCCGTCGCAATCGACCTGAACGCAGAGCGCGCAAAGCTTCAGTCACTCGAAGAACGCCAGCGCCAAATGCAAATCAATTCCGAGGCCGCACGCCAACAATGTCTGGCCGCAAACCCCGAATAATTAGTGAGCAGATACGGCGGCTGGATCAAGCAAGGTGCGGCCGCCATCCACAGTAATGATCTGACCTGTGACAAAGCTGGATGCATCTGACACCAGATATTGCACCGCATCGTTCACTTCAGTGGCACTTGCGATACGGTTCAACGGCGTAGCAGCAATAATTGCCTCGCGCATGTCATCATCTTCGCGCAGCGCCTCTTGCAGGCTTGCGCTCATCAACGACCCAAACGCTACACCATTCACACGAATGCGCTTTGGTGCCCAAGCCACAGCCAATGACCGCGTTGCTTGATCCAAAGCGGCACAGCTGATCGAGTAGGCCAGCAAATCAGGATGCGAACGCTGTGCTGCAATTGAACTCATATTCACAATCGAGCCTATCGACCCACGCGCGTCTTCGTCCGTTTCTGCCTCGGCCTGTTTAATCATACGCCGCGCGACCGCTTGGCTAAGGCGCAGTCCGGCCAGAACATTCTGCTGCAACAGGTCATCAACCGATTTATCATCCGTCGAAAGCGTATCTGTCGGCAAAACCTGACGCGACGCATTCACCAAAATATCAACGCGATCAAAGGCGTCGATTGTCGCCGAAAGCAGGTTCGCAATCGTCAGTTTCTTACGCAAGTCGCCCGCAAAAATCCGCACCTGACCTTCTTTGTCGGCCAGATCGCCCATCTCACGCTGCAGCGCGTCTTCATCCATATCGGCAAAGACGACATTCGCGCCTTGGTTCACAAAATGCCGCCCAATCGCCAAGCCAACACCATTGCCGGCACCTGTCACAATCGCGGTTTTACCTGAAATCGAAAACGACATCTGCTTCTCCTAGCGGTTTGGACGCGTGGCGTGGAACACCTTAAACGCGCCGTTACCTGCAATCTCTTCAACGTTACGGAAACTGTCCCGCAAGGCTTGTTCATAGGGCAAATGACGGTTCGCAACCATCCAAAGTTTGCCATGCGACGCAAGAACCCGCGCGGCCGCTGCGATAAAAGCACGGCCCAAATGCGGCTCTGACGCGCGGCCTGTATGGAACGGCGGGTTCATCACCAAACCATCAAAACCAGGTTTAGATTGGAATTGCATCGCATCTGCCCAATGAAACTTCACGCGCGGATCGGTCACATTCAGGCGCGCACAGTCCAGCGACAAGGCCTCTGCTTCGATCAAATCAAGCGATTGAACGCCCTTGCGCGCAAGCACGGGACCAGCAAGATAGCCCCAACCAGCGCCCAAATCCGCCATCTTCGCAGGGAGCTTCTCAGGCAAGCTTTCGGCCAACAACGCAGATCCTGCATCGACAGCGCCATCCGAGAACACACCCGCCGTGGTGAAATATCCATGCGCACCCATTTCAGGCGGCGGGGTGATCCAATCGGCAAATTTATCCGTGCGGGCAAACCAGAAAATGCGGCCATGCCCCTTTGGGATCGACGGCAAATCGCCCAGACGCTTGCGGCAATCCTTAAAATGGCTATCGACACCATCCGTGCGCTGCCCGTCCACGATCACCAACTCGGCCCAAGACGCCGCCCGTGCGATCATATCACGCGCCAATGCCTTTGACCGCGGCACGACCACAATCGCAACCGACGCAGGCTCGGCCTTTGGTGTCACGACATAACCCGCATCGCTCCATGCAGAGAAATCAGGATAATAGCCGTGGCTGATCATCACATCGTCGCGGTTCAACGGCGCAACATCATAATCCGCCGCAGGGCGCATCACAGCAATCTTGCCCGCAGGCAAAACCAAGGCACCATCATCAATGGCGGTCGAAAGGCGGGATTGGGACATGGGAACCTAACGAATAGTCAGCGCTATTCTTTTTCCATCGTGCATTGCAGAGGATGTTGGTGACGTTGAGCGAAATCCATGACTTGCGCCACTTTGGTTTCCGCAATCTCGTGACTAAAGACGCCGACAACCGCGACGCCTTTTTTGTGAACGGTCAACATAATTTCAAACGCTTGCGCATGTGACAGGCCGAAAAACTTCTCCAACACATGCACCACAAATTCCATTGGCGTGAAATCATCGTTAAGGATCAGCACCTTATACATTGGCGGGCGCTTTGTTTTAGGCTTCACGTCAAGGGCTACGCCGACATCATTGTCATCGTCGCCTTCTTTGTCGGCCATCATGTAAAACTCTGCCAGCATGCAAATGCTCCGTTTCGATAGATGCCTTATATAGGACCCCCTGCAAGAGTTGAAAGACCTCTCTGCAATTCAGTCCCTAATCTGAAATTCCGAATCTTAATAGGTTATGAACAGATCCGCCCTTGCATTCTATCTAGCGGGTCTTTCCAACGTCAGACGCTACATCTAGTTTTAACTGCACGAATGTCACACCGAAAGTCTTTGAAATTAGGGTATTTTCCGAAAAAATTCTTTGTGCTACGTTTAAGGTAATCATAAGGCACCACGGAATAAATCCGGGGCCAGAGGCAGTAAAATCGAGGCAGTCGACGTGAATAGTCGTTTTGGACCATTGGCCCTTCGTTGGGTTATTATGTGCATTTGTTTGATTGGCGTATCCTTTGCAGGATCGCGAAGTCATGCGGCACCTTACGCAGCATTTATTATGGATGCGCGGACGGGTGAAGTTCTGCACGCACGTAATGCCGACACGCGCCTGCACCCGGCGTCCCTCACGAAAATGATGACCCTCTATATAGCGTTTCAGGCAATTCAGCGCGGCGAGATCACGCTTGATACCGAAGTGACAGTCACCGCTAACGCTGCCGCGGAACCACCGTCAAAATTGGGTCTGCGCACAGGTCAAAAGATCAAGATGCGCTATCTCTTGCGCGCAGCAGCCGTAAAGTCTGCCAATGATGCCGCCACAGCAATTGGCGAAGCCATCTCTGGATCAGAAGACGCATTTGCAACGCGCATGAACCGCACCGCTGCGGCAATGGGCATGACAAACACCACATTCAAGAACGCCAACGGTCTCACGCAGTCAGGTCACTTGTCGACCGCACGCGACATGTCCGTCCTTGGGCGGCACGTCATCTATGACTTCCCCCAATACTACAACCTCTTCTCCCGCCGTACCGCTGATGCGGGCATCGCCGAAGTACGTCACACCAACCGCCGCTGGCTCGATAGCTATGAGGGCGCTGATGGGATCAAAACGGGGTATACAAATGCTGCTGGCTTCAACCTTGTTGCCTCCGCGCAACGCGGACAAGAACGCGTGATTGCAACCGTCTTTGGCGGCACTTCCACTGCCGCACGCAACAAGCAGATCACTGAACTGATGGACCTTGGCTTTAACCGTGCGCCGACACGGGCCACAATTGACCGCCCAGAACTGGTAGCCTCCGCCGAAGTCGTGCAGGGGAACTCATCGCCCGCAACCAATGGCGGCGCAGGCAAAACCATCCGCGTCTCAGGCAGCGTCTCGCAAAGCCCACGCCCTCAAACGCGCCCTGTGCAAGACGTGCAACTGGCCGTCAATTCCGACGACATCAACGACGTATTGGCAGCTGTTCTTGGTGCCGCCGACGCCGCTGCACCGGCGCCTGCTCCTGCACCCGCACCAACCGAAGCACAGGATGCCGTGGCAGTTGCCCTTGCGACAGCCGATCAAGCAGCCCCGCAAGCACGCCCAACAAACATCCAAACCGCGTCAGCCGAAATCACACCAGAACCAGCCCCCGAGATCGTCACACGCGTCTCGACATCTGGCGGCAGGCTTTGGGGCGTGAACATCGGGCGCTACAATTCCCGCTACGAGGCAGAACGCGTCTTGCTCAAAGTTGCGCTCAACGAGATGAGCACGCTTGACGGATCAACGCGCAGCGTCGTTGCACGATCCTCTGGCTTTGACGCAAACTTCATGGGGCTGTCCCGCGAAACTGCCGATCTGGCCTGCCGCCGCCTACAGGCACGTGGCACACCTTGCTTCATGATCGGCACCGAAGGCTAAAGAACCTTTTCAAACCGCCACACCGTCAGCGGGAAAGCCCCTGCTGACGTATCCAGATCAAGCGTTTCAGTCCCGACATTGGACCAGCCAGCTTTGACATAAAACGCCGCCGCACGCGCGTTTCCAATAGAACAGGCAAGCCAAGCATCACGCTCCCCTGCCCAGCGTAAAACATGTTCGGCATCGGCCATAAGCCTTACTGCAAAGCCGGTTCCTTGCGCATCAGCCCCGACATAAAACTGATAGACCTCGGCGTCTTTGATGATGTGGAACCCCACAATCGTGCCGTCAATTTCCCCAACGCGGCAAACGGACAAATCCCGCGCAAGCCGATCAGAAAAACTGTCATAGGTGCGCAAAGCCGTAAGCCCCGCAGGCACAATCGCGGCATGGGCCGCGTGCCAGCCAGCCGTCCAAAGCGCCGCAAGTGCGGGGATATCCTCAACCCTTGCTGCGCGAAACTCTGTCACCTAGATCGACCGCCCCTCAAAGGCGGCAGCCATCAATGCGCGGGTATATTCGGTTTCAGGTGCGTCAAAAATCGCATCCGCATCGCCCGCTTCAACAACATCGCCCTGCTTCATCACCATCACCTTATGGGACATGGCGCGCACGACCTTAAGGTCGTGACTGATGAACAAATAGGCCAGGCCGTATTTCACCTGCAGATCGCGCAACAGTTCTACAATCTGCACCTGCACGGTCATATCAAGTGCGGACGTCGGCTCGTCTAGAACCAACAGCTTAGGCCGTAGAATCATTGCGCGGGCAATCGCGATCCGCTGCCGCTGGCCGCCCGAAAACTCATGCGGATAGCGGTCCATCAGGACCGGATCGAGGCCAACCTCCCCCATGATCTCGGCCACCATCTCGCGACGGTCCCTGCCCTGCTCAATCCCATGAACGCCAAGACCCTCAGCGATGATCTGCTCGACCGTCATCCGCGGAGAAAGCGAGCCATAAGGGTCTTGGAACACGATCTGAATATCGCCACGCAACGGGCGCATCTGCTTTTGGTTAAAGGCGTCGATATTGTCGCCCATAAACACGATCTGCCCTTCGGATTTAATCAGACGCATGATCGCCAGCGCCAGCGTCGTCTTGCCCGACCCACTCTCGCCCACGATGCCCACGGTCTCGCCCGCCCGCACCATAAGGCTCGCGTCATTCACGGCCTTCACATAGCCCACGGTGCGTTTCAGCAATCCAGCATGGATCGGGAACCAGATTTTAAGGTTCTTTGTCTCGGCCACCACCTTTGCATCATCAGGCACAGGCGCAGGATAACCCGTCGATTCCGCTGCCAGCAACATCTGCGTATAGGGGTGCTGCGGATTGGCGAAAATCTCGGAGGTCGGCCCCTGCTCGACAATCTCGCCATCTTTCATCACGCAAACGCGGTCGGCAATCTTGCGCACGATCGTCAGGTCATGGGTGATAAACAGCATCGACATGCCGACATCACGCTTGAGATCCGCAAGCAAATCCAAAATCTGCGCTTGAATGGTCACATCCAACGCCGTCGTCGGCTCATCGGCAATCAACAACTCTGGCCCGTTCGCCAGCGCCATCGCGATCATCACACGCTGCCGTTGTCCACCCGATAGCTGATGCGGATAAGCCCCCAAACGGCTTGTCGCGTCGCGGATACCAACCTGTTCGAGCAGTTCAATAATCTTCGCAGTAACCGCAGGGCCACGTAGTCCCTGATGCAATTCAATACTCTCGGTCAACTGCCGCTCAATCGTATGCAGCGGGTTCAGCGACGTCATCGGTTCTTGGAAAATAAAGCTAATGTCGTTGCCACGCACAGCCCGCAAATCGCGCTCCGACGCACCGATCATCTCCTGATCCATATAGGTAATCGAGCCATCGGCCTGGGCACTATCGCCCAGCAATTGCACGGTAGAAAGTGCCGTCACAGACTTCCCCGACCCGCTCTCGCCGACAAGCGCAACAGTCTCACCCTTTTCCACCACAAACGAAACACCGCGCACCGCGTGCGTTGTTTCACCGTCTTGGCGGAAGCGGACATTGAGGTCTTGGACCTTCAGGATCGTGCTCATGAAAACGTCTTTCTGGGGTCAAAGGCATCGCGGACGCCCTCAAAGATAAACACCAAAAGCGACAGCATGATCGCGAAGGTAAAAAAGGCCGTGAACCCCAACCAAGGGGCATGCAAATTCTGCTTGGCCTGCAAGGTCAGCTCACCCAGCGACGGGGCGGAGGACGGCAACCCAAACCCGAGGAAATCAAGCGAGGCCAAGCCGCCAATCGCGCCCGTGATCAGGAACGGCAACATCGTCACCGTCGCCACCATCGCGTTGGGCAACATGTGGCGGAACATGATCACGCGGTCCGAGACACCTAAGGCCTTCGCCGCGCGGACATATTCCAAATTGCGGGCACGCAAGAATTCGGCGCGCACCACGCCCACCAATGACGGCCAGCCAAACAGGATCGTCAGGAACACCAACAGCCAGAAACTTCGCCCCAAAATCGCAAAGACGATGATGATCACATAAAGCGAGGGCATCCCCGTCCAAATTTCGATGAAGCGCTGGAACACCAGATCGGTCCAGCCGCCAAAATACCCCTGAATAGCACCTGCAACGATGCCAATCAGGCTTGATCCCACGACCACGATCCCTGCAAAAACAATCGACAAACGGAACCCGTATATGATCCGCGCGACCACGTCCCGCTTGGTGTCATCGGTCCCGAGCCAATTCGTCTCTGACGGCGGCGCAGGCGCTACGCCCGCCACGTCGACAATCGTGTCATAGGCATAAGGGATCGGCGGCCAGATCATCCAGCCTTTTTCAAATCCATCAACTGCAGGACTGTCCCCTGCGGCGACCTGAGCGATCAAATCTCCGGGCGTATCAAAGCAATCCTCAACGCCACCTGTCACAATTAAACACTGCACCTCGGGGTCGGAATAACCTGCCTCGGTCGGGAAATCACCGCCGAAGTCTTTCTCGGAATAGAACGAAATCACAGGACTGCGAATTTCGCCGCGATACGACACAAGGATCGGCTTGTCGTTGGCCAGAAGCTCGGCAAATAGCGACAATCCAAACAGGATCGAAAAGATAACCAGCGACCAGACCGCACGGCGGTTCCGCTTGAAATTCCGCCAGCGGCGTTGATTGAGAGGAGATAATTTCATCAGCCACGCGCCTCAAAATCAATACGGGGATCGATGAACACATAGGTCAAGTCGGTGATAATCCCGATGACCAAGCCCATCAATGAAAATGCGAAAAGTGTTCCGAAAACAACGGGATAGTCGCGGGCAACAGCAGCCTCAAAGCCAAGACGCCCCAGGCCATCAAGACTAAACAACGTCTCGATAATCAACGATCCGCCAAAGAACACGCCGATAAACAGCGCCGGAAAACCAGAGATCACGATCAACATCGCGTTACGGAACACATGGCCATAAAGCACACGGTTCTCGGTTAGACCCTTGGCCTTCGCGGTCATCACATATTGCTTTTTGATCTCGTCGAGAAAACTGTTCTTGGTCAGGAGTGTCAGCGTCGCAAAAGCAGAGATCGTCGAGGCCAAAACAGGCAAGGTGATGTGCCAGAAATAGTCGAGCACCTTGCCAATCATCGAAAGCTCTTCCCAGTTATCAGAGGTCAAACCGCGCAGCGGGAAGAACCGCCAGAACGACCCGCCCGCAAACATCACAATCAGCAAAATCGCGAACAAAAATCCGGGGATCGCATAGCCCACGATAATCGCGCCCGACGTCCACGTATCAAATCGCGATCCGTCGCGAATGGCCTTCTTAATTCCCAGCGGAATCGAGATCATATAGGCAATCAACGTCGACCAAAGCCCCAGCGTGATCGACACAGGCATCTTCTCAAGGATCAAATCCACGACAGAAATGGACCGGAAATAACTCTCGCCAAAATCAAAGCGCATGTAGTTCCACATCATCGTGAGGAAACGCTCAAGCGGCGGCTTATCAAAGCCAAACTCGCGCTCCAGCTCTTCGATGAACTCTTTGGGCAAGCCGCGTGCACCAACATAATCGCCGTTGGCCCCCTCAATGATCTCGCTTCCGCCACCTGCGATGCCCTCAAACACGTCGCCGCCGCCTTCCATCTTGGCGATGATTTGCTCAATCGGCCCACCGGGCACGAATTGGGTCAGCACAAAGTTGATGATCATAATCCCAAGCAACGTTGGGATAACAAGCAAAAGCCTGCGCAGGATATATGCGGCCATGAGGTCCTACTTTCGCTTACTGGAACGCGCCTGCGTCTTTTAACGCGGCAGCGGCCTCGGCGTCATACCACCAGAAATCCAGTTCCCCCAGTGCAAACGGTGGCAATGCGTCAGGATGGCGGTATTGATCAAAATAAGCGACCTTATGCTTGTTATCAAACCACTGCGGCACCCAGAATTTTTCGGCGCGCAAGACACGATCAAGAGCGCGGGACGCTGTTTGGATGTCATCCAGTTCTTCCGCCGCAACCACCGCATCAATCACACGGTCCACAGCAGCGGAGCGCAAACGCATGATATTGCGTGAACTATCGTCTGCGGCCTCTGATCCGAACCATTGGCGTAATGACTGCCCAGGCTCGAAGCCTTGGGTCATTGTGTGGGTCACCAAATCGAAATCACCCGAACGGCGACGCTCGATATATTGCGAGGTATCGACCCGATCTAGCTTTGCATTCACGCCCAAGCGGGTGAGGTTTTCGATCATCGGGTTGATAATACGGTCAAAAAGCGGGGAGTAGTTCAGGAAGACCGCATCAAGCGTCTGTCCGTCTTTGTGGCGAATACCATCCGCTCCAGAAACCCAGCCCGCCTCATCCAAAAGAGCAGAGGCACGGCGCAGGTTGCCACGATCCAAGGGGCGGTCAATCGTCGAAGACACAGGCGACATAACCGCCTCATCCGTCAGGATCGACGCAGGCAACAGACCCTCATCGACCAAAGGCTGCAAAATCGCGACCTCACCCGTCGATGGTGTGCCTTTTGCCTCAAGGTCAGAGTTCTGCCAGAACGAATTGACCCGCGAATACAGGCCGTAAAACAAAGATTCATTCGACCATTCAAAGTTAAACATTAGGCCGATCGCCTCACGCACGCGCGCGTCCTGCCACTGTGGTTTATCAAGGTTAAAGACAAAAGCCTGCGCACTTCCAATCGAACCATCAGGCAATTCGGTCTTTACGACCCAGCCATTGTCCAACGCAGGGAAATCATATCCTGTCGCCCACTCCTTTGAACTGGTCTCCTGACGGAAAGAATATGCCCCCGATTTGAACCCTTCGAATGCGGCGGCACTATCGGCAAAATACTCGACGCGGATGGTTTCAAAGTTATTGCGGCCAACACTTAGCGGTTGATCGGCACCCCACCAATTTGGGTCTTTGCGGTATATAATCTGACGACCAATATCGACGCTATCAAGCAGATACGGCCCCGTCGACATGAACGGCGCATCGGTAGATTCGTCGAGCCGCGCTCCCGTTTTCTCAAACCACGCCTTCGAGAACGCCGTCGTACCCCCGACCCACGTTACAACATCGCGGCGCGGCGCATCTTCGGTAAAGCTGAACTTGATCTTATACGGCCCCAAAACCTCTACGTCTTTGACGAATTGAGAATAAACTTCACGGTATTCGGTGATCCCCTGCTCAAGATATAGCTTGAAGGTATAGGCCAAATCCTCGGCGGTCATGCCCGTGCCATCCGAAAATTTCACGTCGTCGCGCAGGTTAAAAATCACCCAATCGCGGCTTTCAGGGTATTCTAACGTCGTGCACAGATAGCAATAGGCGCCATAGGGATCGTCGGACGTTCCGACCAAAATGCTCTCATTCCCGATGGTCGCAAGGGCCGCTGGCGTGCCTTTGCGCGTTGACGTGTTAAAGCTGTCAAACGTGCCCTGCGCCCATTGTGACATCTCGCCGCCTTTTGGCGCATCGGGATTCACATAGTTCAGATGCGGGAAATCGGCGGGATACATCACATCGCCAAAGTTAGAGTAACCATGCGATATCGTGACAGGGTCATCGCCTTGGGCAAAGGCTTGTCCTGCCCAAACCGCGGTGCCAATCATGATAGCGGCCCCTGTGAAAATAAGACTTGCGTGAGATTGCACAGGTGTGGCGACTTTTGCTTTGGCTTGATTTTGCATCATGGCTCCCCGAGTAACGTTTCTGCTTTACGCAATTTTGCCAAAGCTTGCGGGCGATTGAGGCAAGTTTCAAGTTGAGATTGCGTGATAACCCCGTGAACAGGCCCCGTCCCAACAAAAAGGCCGCCCCAATTGCTTGGAGCGGCCGAAATTTTAGATGTCTCTTTTGACTTAGCCGTCGAGGCTATCAAGATAGGCGATGATGTTCGCGCGATCTTCTACTTTCGACAGGCCTTTGAAGCCCATCTTTGTACCTGGTGCGTAACCTTTAGGGTCAGCCAAGAAACCGTTCAGGTGCTCAGGTGTCCAAATATCGGCAACCGCCTCGAGCGCGCCAGAGTAAGTATAGCCAGCCTCTGTATCGACCGCGCGGCCAACAACACCGTAAAGCGATGGACCTGTGCCGTTTTTGCCGTCTTCAATCGCGTGGCAAGAGCGGCAGTTCCGAAACACAGCTTCACCAGCCGCCGCATCGGCAGACGCCATCACTGTTGCGAAATCAACTTCTGGCTCGGCCTCTGCGCTAGCAGCGCCAGCTTCAGCAACTTCGATCATATAGCCCTGAGCGTGGTCTTCACCGTGCCCACCTGCGCCACCATGATAGATTGTCTCGGCAGCCCAGCCACCCAGCAAGAAAACCAAGAAGGTGCCACAAAAGCCACCAATAATTTTTGTCGTCGTCATTGTGTCGAACATGTCGCGTTCCATTCCGTTCGCAGTTTTGCAGTTATCTATCCGCTTCACAGCACTGGTTGCAAGGTATACTGCCGCGACCAATTGCCCATTTTTGGAACAAATATAGGAAGTGGCCGCACAATGCCTCAAAAAATTGCATTTCAAGGCGAATTAGGTGCCTACGGTCATCAGGCCTGCGCGCAAGCACGGCCCGATTTTGAGCCGCTTCCATGCGAAACTTTCGATGATGCCATCGAATCTGTGCGCAAAGGCGATGCAGATCTGGGGATGATAGCAGTTGAAAACTCCACTTATGGCCGCGTTGCAGACGTTCACTCGCTTCTGCCAGAGAGTGGTTTACATATCGTGGACGAATCTTTCGTCAGGGTTCACGTCAATCTTTTGGCCAAAAAAGGTGCAATACTTCAACAGATTCGCCATGCCTACGGGCATCCGGTGATCCTGCCGCAATGCGCGGGGTTCTTGCGTGAAAACACAATCTCTCCACATGCGACCTCTGACAACGCCCGTGCCGCACGCGAAGTGGCCGAAGGCGATGATATGACTGTCGGCGCACTTGCCTCAGAACTTGCCGCCGAAATTTACGGCCTCGATGTGCTTGCACGGCATATTGAAGACAGTGACAGGAACACCACACGTTTCCTCGTCATGGCCCGCGACCCGAACTACAAACGACGCGGCGAACACGGCATGATGACCAGCTTTGTCTTTCGCGTGCGCAACATTCCCGCAGCCCTCTACAAGGCAATGGGCGGATTCGCGACCAACGGCGTGAACATGACAAAGCTAGAAAGCTACATGGTTGGCGGACACTTCACTGCGACACAATTCTATGCCGAGATCGAAGGTCACCCTGATGATCACAACGTGCAATTGGCGCTCGAAGAGCTTGGGTATTTCACAGACCACCTGCATTTGATGGGGGTTTATCCCGCAGATCCGCGCAGGTTAGAGCGTTAACTGCGACGCGCGAAACCCTCTTCGACATCCTCGGCAAATTCTGCAACGCGCAATTTAAACTTGCGCGACAGGTTGGTCTTTGCAAGCTTCAACGACTGGAGCAATAAGCGGGCCGACAGCCCTTGTGGGGTCAAATCAATTTCGATCGAAATCCGCGTGCGGTTCAACGACAACGCCACGAGTTCGATTGTCGACATGCCGTGAATGCCGCTCGCAATGGTTTCAAATTTCAACGAATTCGGCGCGTCCAACTTTGCTACGGTGGCCTTCATTTTGCGATCCTTGCCGCGAAACTTAAACGCAAATTGCCAAGCGGAACCTTCAGTGGGCACCAGACTGCTATCAATACGCTGGACATCCGCGCCACGGCGTAGGGCCTGACGTTCAAAATTCTGAAAATCCGTGACCCGCGCAAAAACGTGTTCAATAGGAGCTTCAATATCTTCGCGTGTGCTGAACTTCATTGCCATGCCTCAAATGCCGCTTTTGCGGTGTCGTTTATCGACCGATACATCAGTCCAATAGGTCCGCGAGCCAGTTTTCCAGTAAAAAGTGAGCAATTGCACCTTTGCGGGCGGGTTTAATCTTTGGGTGTTGCCCCGCAAAAACATCTGCCATCTCTTCGCGTGTGACCCAAAGCGCATCTTCAATCTCGACGGGATCGATTTTGATCTCGTGGCTCACCGCCTCGCCCGCACATCCAAACATCAGTGACGCAGGGAACGGCCATGGTTGACTTGCCAAATAGCTGACCTCACCCACACGCACGCCCGCCTCTTCAAAAACTTCGCGGCGCACAGCGGCTTCAATCGTTTCACCTGGCTCAATAAAACCAGCCAGCAGCGAATACATTCCCTCTGGCCATCCAGGCGAACGCCCCATCAGAACCGCATTGCCATGCGTGATCAGCATGATCACAACGGGATCCGTGCGCGGAAAATGATGGGTGCCGCAGGCAGGACAATCGCGTTGCCAACCGCCCATTTTGATTTCGCTCTTTTGCCCACATTTGGCACAAAACCCGTGACTGCGGTGCCATTCCATCACGGCCTTGCCCGTCGCCGCGACTTCTGCATCGCGTGCTGAAAGCAGCGTCATGCTCATCCGTATGTCGGCAAAGCCACCATCGATGCACGCGCGGTGCACGTGGCGTGTATCATCAAGAAAGCTGATTGGCGCGTCAGGATCAAAGCCTTCAGGCAGCCAACGAGAGATGTCAGCCGCAAAAAGGAGCTGCTCATTCTCACGACCCAAAAAGATAAGATCATCGCTGCGATCTTGCAAAATCGCATGGGTCATCGGCAATCGCATCACGCGGTCATTTGCATCGAGCAAAATCTTACCACGCCAAAATACACAGGCCCGCGCAGTATCACGCGCCGCCAATGCATCAGAATCGCCGCGCATCTCTGCCGCGCGATCTAAGCCGGAGCCACCAAAAGTTACTGATTCAGCATTTTTCATAAACTGCACCTGCCACGAGTTTTAAGCGATTTCAAATCTTTCATAGGGTTAATCTTAAATTGCCCCATGCAGATGACTTGCACCAAACGCCCCATCCGCCTATATGGGGGGGTGAGAGGTTGGCGCGGGCGAGTGCCTCGCCAACCTGGTCAGGTCCGGAAGGAAGCAGCCACAACGAGCCCCACTTGGGTCGATGTCCAGCCTCTCACCTACGCAAACCCCTTATTTGGAGGATTATCATGACTATTTTCTTGATCCTCTCGGCAGGGACGCGCTGAAGTCTTTTCACTTCCCTCGCCGTTTTGCGGCCGCACACGATGCGTGCCAAGTGATTAAACTTGCGAGAGAAATTCAATGACGCAGACTTTGACCATCGCAGACCTTGGCTGGTCCGCTTTCTACAATTCACAACTTGAGATCGACGAGATCGGAACCGTGACCCCTGCGCGGGTTAGCAGCGTGCACCGCACACGAATCGCGACCTTCACTGAAAACGGCCCTATTGATCTGGCGCTCGAAGCGGGCCTTTCAACCGGGGAAATCGCCGTTGGTGATTGGGTGCTTTGCGATCCAGACGCCGCCCGGATGATCCGCCGCCTTGATCGGCAAAGCACGCTACAGCGCGGCTCTGACTATGTGCACGGCGACCGCCAGTTGATCGCCTCCAATGTCGACACGCTTTTTATTACCACGTCCTGCAATGCAGATTTTAACGTCGCACGGTTGGAGCGTTACCTCGCGCTTGCCCATGACGCCGAAGTCACCCCCGTCATTTTGCTAACCAAAGCAGATCATACCGATGATCCAGACAGCTACATCACCCAAGCCCGCGCACTTGGTCGCAACCTCGAAGTGATCGCCCTTGATGCGCTGCACGGTGATGTGTCCGAGGCGTTAGGTCCATGGATCGGCAAAGGACAAACCGTGGCACTCGCGGGGTCCTCAGGCGTTGGGAAAACGACATTGGCCAACGCGCTGACGGGCGGTCATGCCGCGACCCAAGGCATCCGTGAAGACGACGCACGCGGGCGGCACACAACAACAGGGCGATCACTGCATCGGCTTCCGACTGGTGGCTGGCTCATCGACACTCCCGGCATGCGCGGCTTGGGCGTGGCTGACGTCGCCATCGGTATCGCGGCGACTTTCCCCGAAATTTCCGAAATTGAAGGCAATTGCCATTTTCGCAATTGCAAACATGACGTTGAACCAGGATGCGCCGTGCAGGCAGCAGTCGCCGCAGGCGAGGTTGATCCTGAGCGCCTGAAGCGGTTTAAAAAGCTGATCCGCGAAGACGCGATGGCCACAGAAACCATCGCACAGGCCCATGCAAGAGGGCGTAAATTCGGCAAGATCGTCAAGGCTGCGACGAAGAAAAAAGGGCGGTGATGGGTTAAAACCCATCCTACCCAGTTGCGCATTTTAACACGATTGCATGCCCTGAGCTCGCGCCAAGTCAGACCGATCCACGGCAAAGTCGCCCCTAAAATCCGGCTCTTGCTGTGACAGGATATGCCCCGATATCCCCGCGAAACACGCACAGTTCACATCGTCCAAGTTTGCTCGGCAGTACGAATATTCCTGCTTTGCGTTTTTCACTTCGGCAGACGTCATATCAGTGTTCCCGCTTCTTGAGATTACAGGTGTGAACGTCGATCCAATCGCGAGGGCTGCAGCAACCCCAGCGATAAGAAAGAAGTGAACGGCGTAATTTCTAAGCATTGCACCTCCTGATCATTAACAGAGCAATCGCTTTATCATTAACGGCCAAACGATAAGAATAGGTTTAGCCGTCCTTAAACCACCATATCGTTTACCACACATCCACCCGTGCCACCAATTCCACCATCGCGCGTCCCGTCGCAGCGAGTGTTCGCAGGCGAACAAGCAGCCAGCGCCAAAAGCGTCGCAATGATCAATAGTTTGCGCATCATATCTCGTCCTCAATGTAGAAATAGCCGCCCGCACGGAACCGCATCGTGCCTTGCGACGTTTCTTGCAGCCGCTTGGCAACCTCCCCGACATCGACCAAAACCGCCATCTGCTTTTCGCGGTAAAGCGCGTCGAGTTCAGCCACAGCATCAGCCGACAAATGGTTAAAATGCGCGGCCCGCTCAAAATAAGGTGCAGGGGCATGCGTGATATTTGCGACCGCAGCCGACAGGTAATCGCCGCCATTGGCCGCGAGGTAATCAAGCTGCCCCTCAGACCCTGCTAAAGGCTGGTAGGATAGCGCTACGAGATGCGCTTGATCGCCGCGCATTTCGACAGTTCCCGCAGCGACAAGCTGTTCCAACAACGTACGCGGGTGCACGTCTTTGCGGATCATTGCAGCAAGGCTTGCGAAAGAGATTTCACCGCTCCGTGCCAAGGGCTTACCGTCAAAGACGGACCGCCACACCATGACCAATCGTGCAAGGTGGTTGACGGGATCAGGAGCTTCATCCGGCAAGTCCCGCAGCCGCCCGATGTCGCGCCTTTGCAGCCCTGTCATCACACTCACGCGGCTGTCAGTGGACGCTTTTTCGCCCTCAGCCGCATGCAGGAACTGGAGCTTCAACCGCTCAGCCACTTGCGGAAAGAGCACACCTTTTGCCACCGCAAGGCGGGCAATGGGGGCAAGCAGGGCATCAAGTAATCTGTTCATATGTGTTTTTTGCACATTTATCTTGACGCAACAAGCGATTCCGCAATATGTGTAATTTACACATTATTAAATGGAGACCCCAATGCGCCGCCTCATCCTTGCCCTCACCCTCTGCGTTCTCAGCGCCTGTTCAAACACCGTGCAAAGCTCGTCAGGTGCTGCTTTCCTCGCGGATCGCGGCCCGATCACGGATGCAGAAATCGCCAAAGCGGCCGCAGGCGAACCGACCCTGCACTTCCCTGCCAAAATAGGCATTGCTCGCATCATTGGGCGCGACATCACCGCAATCCCGCAGGGCGAACTAAGTGCACTGACAAAGGAGCGCCCTACTCCCGATCCTCTTGGGCAATTCGTACCGCTTAGCTCGATGATCGCGCAAACGATTGAGCGCGAGACCAACATGACCGCCACCCGCCTTGCGCAACTGACCGCCGCACGTCAGCACCTCGATTATGTCATGATCTATGATCTGAGCCGCGAAGGACGCGGGTTTGGGGCCGTGGGTCGCGCCGATCTAATGGTGATGGATGTACGCAGCGGCTACATCTACGCCACTGCCGCCACAGCAACAAACGTCGCAGGTTTAGGTACCATCCGGCGCGGTTGGTGGGGGGACCGTATCCTTAGCGATGCCGCCGCCGAAAAATTGGTGAAAACCTTAGCACCCGACGTCACCAGCATCTTTACAACTCTGTACCAGCGCGCCCAGTAGCCCACGCCAGCTGCGCCTCAGTCTCAACCGCACAGGGGCGCAAGGTGCGCAAGCGGACGAGTGCCAAATCAGGCATCTCGCCCGCCGCAATCATCACCCTCAGGACCGCCATGCCAGAGCGCCCGCAGCCGCCCATACAATGCACCAAAACGCGGCCACCTTGGGCCAGACCGGTCAAAATCTGCGCCTCCATCGCTGCCCACTGATCGGCTTGTCCCGCATCAGGCACATGATAATCCACGACGGGAAAGTGAAGCCACGCAGAGGGCACCACATCTGCACCAAAACCAGCAGCACCCTTCGCCGCCAGTTCCTCAGCTTCAACCATCGTCAGGACAATATCCGCGCCCCACGCCCGCACTCGCGCCAGATCACCCGCGTAATCGCCACCGCGTCCCGCAAGCGGGCATAGCGCCAGCGTACCGCCGCCAACCGCCATCTCGTAAATCGCAAAATCACCCATCACAGCCTCCACGCACGACATTGCCAAGCGCAAAGCCCCCGCGCAAGCGAAACACGGGTGGACGTGCCGCCTGCCACGCCCTATCCTCGCCTAAGCCCACTCTGACGCTGAAAGTGCACATGTCCGACACCCCCGCCTATCAAGTCCTCGCCCGCAAATACCGCCCCGAGACCTTCGTCGATCTCGTGGGCCAAGACGCGATGGTGCGCACGCTGAAAAACGCGTTCGAGGCGGACCGGATTGCGCAGGCGTTTATGATGACAGGTATTCGTGGGACGGGTAAAACCACCACCGCGCGGATCATCGCAAAGGGCATGAACTGCATCGGGTTGGACGGCTTGGGCAAGCCAACAACTGAGCCTTGCGGCAAATGCGAGCACTGCACAGCGATCATGGAAGGGCGGCACGTTGACGTGATGGAGATGGACGCCGCGTCCAACACGGGCGTCGCCAACATCCGCGAAATCATCGATTCGGTACACTACCGCGCCGCCTCGGCCCGCTATAAGATTTACATCATCGATGAGGTGCACATGCTTTCGACAGGTGCGTTCAACGCGCTGCTCAAGACGCTTGAGGAACCGCCCGCACACGTCAAATTCATTTTTGCGACCACCGAAATCCGCAAGGTGCCCGTCACGGTCCTATCGCGCTGCCAACGCTTCGATCTGCGCCGCATTGAACCCGAAGTGATGATCGCACTCACCCGCAAAATCGCCACTGCCGAGGGTGCCGAAATTTCTGACGATGCATTGGCCCTGATCACCCGCGCCGCCGAAGGCTCCGCCCGCGATGCGACCTCGCTTCTCGACCAAGCCATCAGCCACGGCGCAGGCGAAACCACCGCCGATCAGGTCCGCGCGATGCTGGGCCTCGCTGACCGTGGCCGCGTGCTTGATTTGTTTGACATGATCCTCAAAGGCGAAGCCGCGAGCGCCCTCACCGAGCTTTCAGGCCAATATGCCGATGGGGCCGATCCCATGGCCGTGCTGCGTGACCTTGCCGAAATCACCCATTGGGTGTCAGTCATTAAGATCACGCCAGAGGCTGCCGAAGACCCGACAATTAGCCCCGACGAGCGCACACGCGGCCAAGCCATGGCCAACGATCTGCCAATGCGCGTGCTGTCGCGCATGTGGCAGATGCTGTTGAAATCCCTCGAAGAAGTGGCAATGGCCCCAAACGCGATGATGGCCGCTGAAATGGCCGTGATCCGCCTGACGCATGTGGCCGACCTGCCCTCGCCCGAAGAGCTCGTCAAGAAACTGCAAGACGCGACACCCCCTCCGACTGGCGGGCCATCAGGCGGCAGACCTGCCCCAACAGGCGGCACGACAAACGCGATGGGAACGACACAGGCACCAACACACGCAGGGCCCTCTGGGGTGTCTGGCTCTGGCGCACAAGCCGCCGTTGCCTTGGCCACCGACGCCCTCGCCCACTATGCGCGCTACGAGGATGTGGTTGAGTTGATCCGCGCCCACCGCGATGTGAAACTGCTGGTCGATGTCGAAACTGGCGTGCGTCTGGTGAACTACAAACCGGGCCGGATTGAGGTGAACCTGACCGAATCTGCGCCCACCGATCTTGTCGGCCGTCTTGGGTCGCGCTTGCAGGCATGGACTGGCAACCGCTGGGCGATCACGGTCGTCAATGAAGGCGGCGAGCCTACGATTGCCGAGGTCCGCGACGCAAATGAGAACGAACTGCGCACAGCCGCCGAAGCGCACCCGCTTGTGCAGGCCGTTATGCTCGCCTTCCCCAAGGCAAAAATCACCGAAATTCGCACCGAGGCCGATAAGGCACAGCACGCGATGAAAGACGCTTTGCCCGAGGTCGACGAAGAATGGGATCCGTTTGAGGACAGCTAATTGCGCGCCCTTCCCTTGTCTGGGCACGGCGGCACACGTATCTAAAGAGCAACTCAAAAGACTTTGCAGGAGGCAGATATGCTCAAAGGTTTAGGCGGACTTGGCGATATGGCCAAGATGATGAAGCAAGCACAAGAAATGCAGGGCAAGATGGCCCAGATGCAAGAAGACATGGATAAAATCATGGTCGAGGGTGTGTCTGGTGCAGGTCTGGTCAAGGCCACCGCGACAGCCAAAGGCGAGCTCAAAGCGCTCGACATCGACCCGTCTATTTTCAAAGCCGACGACAAAGAAGTCGTCGAAGACCTGATCCTTGCCGCCATCAAAGACGCGCAGCAAAAAGCGACTGAGCGCTCCCAATCCGAAATGCAGAAAATGGCCGAAGCAATGGGCCTGCCCGCTGGCATGAACCTGCCCTTCTAAGATGGCAAGCGGGACGGACGACCTCGACAACCTGATCGCGCTCCTTGCGAAATTACCGGGGCTTGGGCCGCGGTCAGCGAGGCGAGCCGTCCTGCATCTGATCAAAAAGCGTAGCCTCGTGCTGATCCCCCTGGCCGAAGCGATGCACCGCGTAGGGGCCACCGCCCGCGAATGCCTGAACTGCGGCAATGTCGGCACCACCGATATCTGCGACATTTGCACCTCGGAAAAGCGGGCCATTGGCCAGATTTGCGTTGTTGAGGATGTGGCCGACCTTTGGGCGATGGAACGGTCTGGCGTGTTCAAAGGACGCTACCATGTTCTCGGCGGCACGCTCTCAGCACTCGACGCCGTGGGACCAGACGAGTTGCGCATCCCCAAACTGCTCGACAGGATCACATCCGAGGGCATCGAAGAGGTCATCCTCGCGCTTGGGGCCACCATCGACGGGCATACGACGGCGCATTACATCGCCGACCAGCTCCCGCACATTATGGTCACGTCACTCGCGCAAGGCGTGCCGGTGGGCGGCGAGCTCGACTATCTTGATGACGGCACAATCACCGCAGCACTGAATGCCCGCAAAGCACTTTAGCCAAATGACCTTGCGTGTTTTACCCCTTTTGGCGGTTTAATACTGGAAACGACTGCCAAAGGGCTTATGTAGCACAAAACCCCATTTCAAAACTTTGCGCGCAATGCGCAAACGCTGGAGCGCATAATGTCCAATTCGAATTCCCCTCAAACGCTCGATTTTACAAACGAGCGCGGCGCGACCCGTTCCACTTGGATCGCACTGGCTTTGGTCATTGCGATCATTGGCTGGATGGGAAGTAGCTTCGTCTTTCCAGCGCAAGATGTCGACGAAACATATCCAATTTCCACAGACAAGATTAGCCTCGTCGCCGTGGCCGTTACCCCGTCAACAGCAGAGAACGTCACCAAGTTTTTCTCGGCCGAAGGCCAAGCCCTGCCTGACCGCGAAACATCCATTCGCGCAGAGACAACAGGCTCAATCAGAGAAGTCCTCGTCAGCAAGGGCGACACGGTTATGGCGGGCGACATCATCGCACGTTTCGACATTGTCCAAAACGAAGCCGACCTGAACCGCGCCCAAGAAGAACTGGTCCGCGCACAACGTGAATTCGACAACGCAGAGGCCCTCGTTGGCCGTGGCGTGGCAACCAATGACCGCCTCAGCCAGGCACGCGCAACACTCGCATCCGCCCAAGCAAGCGTCACTTCTGCGCAAAAAGCCTTCGAGAACAGCGAAATTACGGCAGCCTTTGGTGGTCGTGTTGAAGCGCTAGACGTCAACACCGGCGAATTTGTCGCCGCAGGGTCCGAAATCGGCCGTATCGTTGATAACACGCCGCTGACGGTAACCATCCAAGTGCCGCAGCAATCCTTGCGCAATATCGTCGCTGGTGCAAAAGCCGACGTAACCTTTATCACCGGCGAAGAACTAACGGGCACTGTCGACTTTGTCGGCACAAGCGCGGATGCGGCAACACGCACCTTCCTCGCTGAAATCACCGTTGAAAACGATGACGGCGCGGTACCAGCAGGCGTGAGCGCGCAAATCCGTATTCCTATCGGCGATACAACCGCGCACTTCCTATCGCCAGCGATCCTGTCGCTTGGCACTGACGGCACCTTGGGCGTGAAAACTGTGGATGCGGATAACAAGGTTGTCTTCACCGCAGTCACAATTGAGCGGGCGCAAACCGATGGCGTTTGGGTCAGTGGCCTCCCTGATGCGGTGGATATTATCACCATTGGACAGGGCTACGTAAACAACGGCGAAACTGTGGACCCGAAATCCGAGACCGAACTGGCCGAGGCAACAAAATGAACGCAATCATCGACGCAGCATTCTCAAGGGCGCGTGTCGTCGCGCTCCTTTTCATCGCGATCCTGATGGTCGGCGCATTGTCGTATTCCTCCATTCCAAAGGAAAGCATGCCCGAAGTGCCAATCCCCTTGGCCTATGTCGCCACAGGAATTGACGGCATTTCTCCCGAAGACAGCGAACGTCTTTTGATTGATCCGCTTGAAACCGAACTGTCCTCGTTGACGGGTTTGAAATCGATGACCGCACATGCGGGCGAAGGGTTTGGCAACGTCCAGCTTGAGTTTGAACCAGGCGGCGATGTAACGGCAGCGATCGATAAGGTCCGCGAAGCTGTTGACCGGGCAAAGCCGAACCTGCCCGACGATGCCCGCGACCCGTCCGTTACGGAAATCAACACGGCCCTCTTCCCTATTCTGACAGTTATTCTCTCTGGTCCTGTGCCCGAAAGAACGCTCAATGAACTGGGAAACCAATTGCAACGCAACCTCGAAGCCCTCCCCGGCGTTCTCGAAGTTGATGTCGCTGGCGAGCGCACCGAGCTTTTGGAAGTCCTGCTCGACCCCACTGTTTTTGAGACCTACAACATCTCGTTTGATGAACTCATCGGCCAGATTAGCCGCAACAACCGCCTGATTGCGGCAGGCGCCATCGAGAGCGGCGCTGGTCGCCTTGTCCTTAAGGTGCCTGGTCTGATTGAGAACGTCGAAGACGTGATGGAAATGCCCGTCAAAGTGCGCGGCGATACAGTTGTAACATTTGGAGATGTGGCCACCGTGCGTCGCACCTTTGAAGACCCCAGCAGCTTTGCACGCATCAATGGCCAACCTGCATTGGCGATGGAACTGAAAAAGCGGTCAGGGGCCAACATCATCGAAACCGTCGCCGCCGCCAAAGAGGTGATCGCCAAGACGCAATTGGGCTGGCCCGAGACCGTCAAGGTCAACTACCTGCAAGACGAAAGCAAGCAAGTGACCTCGCTTTTGACAGACCTAGAGGCCAACGTCATCGCAGCGATCCTTTTGGTGATGATCGTGATCGTTTGGGCACTTGGGCTTCGCTCAGCGCTTCTCGTCGGCATCTCTATTCCCGGCGCGTTTCTGACAGGCGTCGCGGCCCTATGGTTCATGGGCTACACGATGAACATGATCGTGCTGTTCTCGCTGATCCTTGTGGTGGGTATGCTCGTTGACGGGGCAATTGTGACCGTGGAACTTGCGGACAGAAACCTGCAAGACGGGTTGGAGCCAAAAGCAGCCTATCGTGACGCCGCCAAACGCATGGCGTGGCCAATCATTGCCTCCACGCTCACAACCGTTTCGGTGTTTTTGCCGCTTCTGTTTTGGGACAGCATGGTAGGTCAATTCATGAAATTCATGCCGATCACCGTGATCCTGACCCTCACCGCCTCGCTGTTTATGGCCTTGATCTTTATTCCTGTCGTGGGGGGAATCATTGGCAAACGCCGTCCGCTTTCGACACGCGACAAACAGACATTTTACGAGACCGAATTCGGCGATCCGCGTCGTCTGCGCGGTGGCACTGGTTTTTACGTGCGCATCCTGAACTGGGCGATCCTGCGCCCTTTCACAACGATCCTATTTGCGATTGCGATGCTTTTGGGCAGCTTTAGCCTTTATGGGCAATTTGGAAACGGGGTGACATTCTTCCCAAGTACGGAACCTGATTTCATGCAAGTTCAGGTGCGCGCCCGCGACAACTTTTCGATCTACGAACGGGACGCTTTGGTTAATCAAGTCGAAACACGCCTTCTCCAGATGGACGAGATCCGCAGCGTCTACGCGCGCACCACGGCCGAACAAAACGAAGACGCCGAGACGATCGGGACAATTCAACTTGAGTTGATGGATTGGGACACACGCCGCACCGCCGACGTGCTGAGCGCCGAAATCCGCGAGGATATGGCCGACATTGCGGGCATCGATATCCAAGTGGAAATCGCGCAAGGCGGACCAAGTGGTGGCAAACCCATCAACCTCAAACTGATCTCCAACGATAATGCCGCGCGGCTTGCGGCACTCGAGGTCGTGCGCGATCAAATGGATGTCATCGGCGGCTTTACCGATGTGACCGACACCAGCCCGCTGCCGGGCGTCGAATGGCGCCTCAAGGTTGACCGCTCCGAGGCGGCCCGCTTTGGGGCTGACGTTTCGCTGTTGGGACAAGCGGTGAAACTGTTGACCCAAGGCATCACCGTCGCTGATTACCGCCCCGATGATGTGGACGGCTCGGTTGATATTCGCGTGCGCTTCCCGTCTGCGGACAGGACGCTCGAAGAACTCGAATCGCTCCGCGTGCCGACCAACGCAGGGCTCGTGCCGATCTCGAACTTTGTGACCTTCGAGCCATCTCCGCGCACCGGTACCATCAACCGCGTGGACCAAGAGCGGGTGATTACCGTGCAATCCAACGTCGCCTCCGACGTGCTGGTCGATGAACAAGTCACCAAGCTGAAGACCTATCTCGAAAAGACGGGCCTGCCCGACGGCGTCACTTGGACATTCGGTGGCGAGGCCCAAGATCAAATCGATTCGATGATCTTCCTCGGCGGTGCCTTTGCCTCCGCGATCCTTTTGATGTTCCTGATCCTGCTCGTGCAGTTCAACAACTTCTTCCAAGCCTTCATCGTGATGTCCGCGATTATCTTCTCCATCGCAGGGGTTCTGCTTGGTCTCCTGGTCACTGGCAGGCCGTTTGGCATCGTCATGGGCGGGATCGGTGTGATCGCGCTCGCGGGAATTGTGGTGAACAACAACATCATCCTGATCGACACCTACAACGATCTGCGCAAAACTGGCATAGCTGCAAGAGAAGCGGCACTTCGCACAGGTGCGCAGCGTTTGCGCCCAGTCATGCTCACCTCCGTCACCACAGCACTTGGCCTGATGCCAATGGTGATCGGGCTGAACATCAACTTCTATACCCGCGAAATCGTCTATGGCGCGCCGTCAACCCAGTGGTGGACAGAACTCTCCAGCGCGATTGCAGGCGGCCTGACAGTTGCAACAGTTCTCACCCTCGTGGTGACACCAGCAATGTTGATATTTGGCTATAATACAGGCCAAGCATGGGAACGGCTCAAAAAACGGATCGCTGAAAAACGCGCCGCCAAATCAGGTGCAGCACCAACCGCCTAAACACAAAAACGCCGCTCACGGGAAACCGGAGCGGCGTTTTTCTTTGGCAATTTCAGACGAGATTATTCGTCGTCTTTGTCGTCTGGCAAGTTAAAGAAGCTTTCCGCATCAGACACATCAAGGTTCTTGTTGTCTTCATCTTCCTCGTCGTCACGCGGATCAGACAAGCTAAACGCCTCAAGACCAGCCATCGAGCTTGGCATCTTTGGTTCTGGCGCCATTCCAAGCGACTGCTCGGTGCTCACCAACTTGCGACGCTCATCATCAGTCATCACGCCGCCTTCTTTGGCTTTCTTGGCGTTGGCTTTTTGCACAGCCGCATCCAGTTCAACCTGCTTACACAGACCAAGGGCAACAGGATCAATCGGATCGATGTTGTTGATGTTCCAATGGGTGCGCTCGCGGATCGCCTGAATAGTCGGCTTGGTTGTGCCAACCAGCTTGGACACCTGACCGTCAGACAGTTCTGGGTGGAACTTCACCAACCAATAGATCGACGCAGGACGATCCTGACGCTTTGACAATGGCGTATAACGTGGGCCGCGACGCTTTTCTTCGCCTGCGGATGCAGGGTTGAATAGCAGCTTGAGCTTGTGATCAGGGTTCTTTTCAGCGGCATCAATCTCGGACTGAAGCAACTGCTTGTTGGACACAGGATCAAAGCCCTTCACGCCCGTCGCAACATCACCATCGGCGATGCCTTGCACTTCAAGCTCGTGCAGCCCGCAGAAATCCGCGATCTGCTTGAACGTAATTGTTGTATTGTCACACAGCCAAACTGCGGTGGCTTTCGCCATGATAGGTAGATCAGACATCAATGGTCTCCTTAACTTGCAGACATAGCTTTCCTGCGCCCTTAATCTGGGCTGACCCATTTTTGGGCCGGTTCGCATTGTCGGGGAACTTGAAGTCTATATAAGGGGGGATCACGCGTTAGGAAAGATCAAAATGTTACGCTTTTTCGCTGCTTTAGCTCTGCTCGCCTCACCTGCATGGTCCGAGGACCGCGCAGGCGACTTCGATTACTACGTTTTGTCACTGTCATGGTCGGCCAATTGGTGCGCGCTAGAGGGCGACAGCCGCAACTCTCCGCAGTGCGACGACAGCACCGATTTCGGCTGGATCATGCACGGGCTTTGGCCGCAATATGATCGCGGGTTCCCTGCAAACTGCCGCACATCCGAGCGCCCACCTTCACGCCAACAGACCGAAGCCATGGCCGATATCATGGGCACCTCTGGCCTCGCTTGGTACCAGTGGAACAAGCACGGCGTTTGCGCGGGCTTGCCAGCCGACGACTATTACGCGCTCGCACGCGAAGCCTACAGCCGCGTCACCCGCCCGGAGGTTTTCCGCAAACTCGACAAAACCGTGACCCTGCCCGCTTCCCTGATCGAAGACGCCTTTGTCAAAGATAACCCCGATATGCCCCGCGACGGCATCACCATCACCTGTCAGCAAGGCTACATCCAAGAGGTGCGCATCTGCCTGACCCGCGACCTCGACTTCCGCACCTGCGGCGCGGATGTCATCCGCGACTGCTCTCTCTCATCCGCTCAATTTGACCCCATGCGCTAGGACTAAACATGAAACTGATTATCGACACTGACCCAGGCATCGACGACGCTATGGCCATCGCACTCGCACACGCCATGCCCGAAATTGAGCTCATCGGCCTGACCGCATGTTTCGGAAATACGTTCGTCTCGCAATCAAGCCGCAACGCGCGGTATCTCTGCGATCTGCTGGGCTTCTCCGTCCCCGTGGCAGAGGGCGCGTCCCTGCCCTACGGCGAAACAGACTACACGCCCTCCGCCAACGTGCATGGCCCCGAAGGCATGGGCAGCATGGAAACCGTGCCGCAAATCGGCACAAACACCGACCTATCCGCTGCCGAATTCCTCGTGGCAATGGCAGCCTTGCACAAAGGCGAACTCACCGTCTGTGCCGTGGCCCCCCTGACCAATATCGCCGACGCGATCAAACTTGACCCCGCCTTTGCGACCAACATCAAAGAACTCGTCATCATGGGCGGCGCATACAAGCATAACGGCAACATCACGCCTTATGCCGAGGCCAACATCTTCCACGATGCAAAAGCCGCCGACGTGGTTTTTGCCACCAAAATGCCCATCAAAATGATCGGGCTGGACGCGACGATGCTTACCCTTCTCACGCCGCACGACTTTCACGAGATGGCCCAGAAAGCGCCAAAGATCGGCGACTTCATCGAGCAAATCTCTAAATTCTATCTGGAGTTCTACCGCAGCGTGGGCGTGATGACAGGCTGCCCGATGCATGACGCAACAGCCGTGCTCGCCTGCACTCACCCTGAGAAATTCACCTTTGAAGATGTCGGTTTGCGCGTCATCCTAGAGGGCGAGGAAATCGGTCAAACGGTCGCCGACACAAGCCGCCCCAAGGTTCAGGTCGCGATCAGTGTCGAGGGCCAATGGGCCGTCGATTACTTCAAAGACCACATCGTCAGCCTAGGCTGAGCCCCAAATCAAGCCCAAGCAATGCCTGATCCGCAGGCATTGCCCGCTTGCCTGCACGTTGCGCCACAGTGATCTCAACGGCACCGGTCCCGCAAGCAATCGTAAAGCCGAAAAGCACCTGCCCCGCAGCGCCCTTGCCATCCGCGAGACGCGACCCCAGTAACTTCACCCGTTCGCCCGCAACCTCGCACCACGCCCCCGGAAATGGCGATAGTCCACGGATCAAACGGTCCACCTCAACCGCAGACTTGGCCCAATCAACCCGCGCCTCCGCCTTGTCGATCTTCGCGGCATAGGTCACGCCAACCTCAGATTGCTTCTGAGGTAACAAAGTGGCGTAATCCGCAACCGCCCGCACAATCAACGCCGATCCCATCTGTGACAGACTATCGTGCAACTGCCCCGTCGTCTCTTCCGCGCCAATATCCAAGGTCTCGCGCAACAGCACAGGCCCCGTATCAAGCCCCGCGTCCATCTGCATGATGCACACGCCTGTCTGGGCATCCCCCGCCATAATCGCGCGGTGAATGGGTGCCGCCCCCCGCCAACGCGGCAAGAGCGACGCGTGAATGTTCAAACAGCCATGCTTTGGCGCATCCAAAATCACCTGCGGCAGGATCAGACCGTAGGCCACAACCACAGCAATATCGGCCTCAAACGCCGCGAACTCCGCATGCTCAACCTCACCTTTCAACGACACAGGATGACGGACAGGCAATCCCAGCGCTTCGGCTCGCGCCTGCACAGGACTTGGGCGGTCCTTCTTGCCACGCCCCGCAGGGCGCGGCGGTTGCGAATAGACGGCCACGATCTCATGCCCTGCATCCACAAGCGCATCCAGCACAGATACCGAAAACTCAGGCGTTCCCATAAAGACAACACGCATGCGATTTCCTTCCCATTTTTATCGATCGAAAATACCTCCGCCGGAGGCTCAGGCTTACTCAGCGCGCAACTTTGCCGATTTTTTCACCAACATCTCGCGCTTCGTGCGGCTCAGATGATCAATATACATCTTGCCCGCCAAATGATCGATCTGATGCTGCACAGAGGTCGCCCAAAGCCCGACAAAATCGCGACGATCCCAGACACCGTCCTCATTCAAAAACCGCACCGTCACGGCCCGCGGACGCGTCACCTTGGCACTCACAAACGGCAAATTCGGCGAACCCTCTTCATGCTCGCGCGGCTCAATCGAACTGTGCAAAATCGACGGGTTCGCCATGCGCACGGCCTTACCACGGGTCTCGCTGGCATCAACCACGATCAATGCAAGCCCTATCCCCAACTGTGGGGCGGCCAACCCAACACCGGGCATATTATCCATCGCAACAATCATCTCGTCCCAAATGGCCCGGACCTCATCGGTGATCGTCTCAACCTTTGCGGCGGGGGTACGCAACGCCTTATGCGGATACATCACAAACGGGCGGGTCATGTAGCCTCCGGATAATCGATGCACAACACACCGTCTAAATGATCGCGCTCGTGCTGGACACAAGCCGCGGCAAAACCCTCAAACGACCCCACCTGCACGTCACCGTCCAAATCCTGCCAGCGCAGATCAACACGCGCAGGGCGGGCAATGCGGCTGGTGCGGTCAGGGATCGACAGACAGCCCTCGTTGTTGACAGCCAACTCATCTGACACCGACACGATCTCAGGATTGATAAAAACCATCGGGCTCGGGTCGCCGTCTTTCCACGTCGCGTCCATCACGAAAATACGCTCGGTAATCCCCACCTGTGGGGCCGCCAAACCACGCCCCGGTGCGGCATACATCACAGCCAACATCTCGGCCACGACATCCTCTAACGCCGCGTCAAACACAGTCACTGGCGTACAAGTCTCGCGCAGCACAGGATCAGGCAACAGGCGGAGTTCCATCAGCCGCGCGCCAATTCGCGCTTAAGCTTTTGCATCTTGCGGGTGATCATCTGGCGCTTCAACGGCTTGAGATAATCAATGAAAAGCTTGCCGTCCAAATGGTCCATCTCATGCTGAACGCAAGTCGCCCAAAGCCCGTCGAACGTCTCTTGCGCTTCCTTACCATCCAGATCGGTCCACTTGACCTTCACCGACGCAGGGCGCTCAACCTCGGCATATTGATCAGGGATCGACAAACAGCCCTCGTCATAGATCGAGGTCTCGTCAGACGACCACATAATTTCAGGGTTCAACAACACCATTGGCTGCGGGGTCGCACCCTCTTCCTTTTCGCAATCCATCACGAGCATGCGCGACATCACCGCAATCTGCGGCGCGGCCAACCCAATACCGGGCGCATCATACATCGTTTCCAACATATCGTCAGCCAAACGGCGCAGGTCATCGTTGAACGCGGCAACAGGGGCCGTGATCTTTTTCAGGCGGGGATCGGGATGGATCAGGATATTGCGAATACTCATAATGCACGATCTAGCTCTTGCATCCGTTTCGTGCAAGTCGCACCCTATCTGTGATTTTAATGCTGGAGATAAATGATGACGTTCGACAACACACCCGACCGCCGCGGCACTCATTCCGTGAAATGGGACAGCATGGAGGCGATCTATGGCGTTTCCGCTGACGATGGCATCTCGATGTGGGTCGCCGACATGGAATTCCAGCCTCCCGCCTGCGTGCAAAATGCGATCCAGAAAATGCACGATCACGGCGTCTACGGCTACTTCGGCGACGAGGGCGAATACCGCGCTGCGATCCAGTGGTGGATGAAGAACCGCCACGACTGGCAAATCGACCCATCATGGATCTTCACCACCCACGGCCTCGTCAACGGCACCGCCCTTTGCATCGACGCCTACACAGCCGCTGGCGACGGCGTTGTTCTGTTCACACCAGTCTATCACGCCTTCGCCCGCGTGATCAAAGCGGCTGGCCGCGAGGTCGTCTCCTGCGAACTGGTCAACGACAACGGCCGCTACGCATTCGACTTCGATGCATACGACGCGCAAATGACAGGCAACGAGCGGATGCTCATCCTGTGTTCTCCCCATAACCCGGGCGGGCGCGTCTGGACCAAGACCGAACTACAAGCGGTCGCCGCTTTTGCCAAGCGCCACGAGCTGATTCTCGTCTCTGATGAAATTCACCACGACCTGACGATGCCCGGCCAAAAGCACATCCCGATGGCGCATATTGCAGGCATCACAGACCGTCTGGTCACAATGACGGCCAGCACCAAAACCTTCAACATCGCAGGCAGCCACGTCGGCAACGTCATCATCGAAGACCCCGATTTGCGCGCCGCTTTTGCTGGGCGCATGGCCGCCCTTGGCATCTCGCCCAATAGCTTTGGCCTCTTCATGGCTACCGCTGCTTACTCACCCGAAGGCGCCGCTTGGGTTGATGAGCTTCGCGCTTACCTCAACGAGAACCGCAAAATCTTTGACGCAGGCGTGAACGCCATTCCAGGTGTCAAATCCATGGCTCTCGAATCAACCTACCTCGCGTGGGTCGATTTTGCGGGCACAGGCATGACCCCTACTGAGATTAACAAACGTGTAGAGCAAGGTGCGCGAATCGCTGCCAACCACGGCGATACCTTTGGCAAAGGTGGCGACAGCTTCTTGCGCTTCAACCTTGGCGCACCACGCGCACAAATCGAAGAGGCCGTAAAACGACTGCAAGCGGCCTTCGCCGACCTTCAGTAAATCAATAAGCGATCAGCCCGGCAGGCACAAAGTTGGGCTGTTCGTAATCCACAGGCGGGTGATCCGTCACCGGATGTAACCACTTGAATTCAAAGACACGTTCTTCGCCCTCATCAGCGGAATCAACAATCAGACACTGATACAAATGCCGCGCGCCATCGTAAATTTCGACACGGCCGCGCACCTTTTTGGCGACATCGGCATCAAGCGCAAAACCACCATCCCAAAGCCTACGGATCGCATAAACATCGTCGCCATCATGCACACACAAACGCGTGCTTCGGCGCATTGCTGTTTTACGGGCTTGCTCTAGCCCCTGTCTCACGGCCTCAGGTAGAAAATCATTCATGGCGCATCCTCCGTTAACCAAAGGATGGCCTACAATATGTGAAGATCAAGTGACAAAATCCGCCGCATTGCAGCAATGTTACTTAAAACCCAGTGATTTACGCGGTCGCCTTTGGCCGCAACACATGCGGTTTCGCCGCGTCATAGAGTGCGGAATCCGCAAACCCGTGGTTTTCACCCAAGGCTGGCCCCACCAAGATCAACGCTGTCCGCGTAATTTTCGCCGCCCGCACCTGCTCGCGCACCGTCATCAACGTACCACGAATAATCAACTGATCGGGCCACCCCACACGGTAAACCACCGCCACAGGGCAATCCTCACCGTAATAAGGCGCCAACTGCCGCTCAATCTCGCGCAATGCACGGATACCAAGGTGAATAGCCAATGTCGCACCCGTCCGCGCAAAGTTCTCCAAGGTCTCACCCGCAGGCATCCCCGTCGATTTCATCGACATCCGGGTCAAAATAATCGACTGCGCCACCTCAGGCACCGTCAACTCGGTCCCCAACGCCGCCGCCGCCGCCGCATAGGCAGGCACACCAGGAATGATCTGGTAATCGATCCCGTCAGCCTTCAACCGCCTGATCTGCTCGGCAATAGCACCATAAAGCGACGGATCACCCGAATGCACCCGCGCCACGTTTTGGCCCTTTGCATGGGCCGCCATAATCGCGCCGTGCGTATCGTCCAAAGTCATCGGCGCGGTATCCATCACAAGCGCCCCTGTCGGCGCACAAGCCACAACAGCCTCGGGTACCAAAGATCCCGCATATAAACAAACAGGACACTCGCCAATAATCCTTGCTGCCTTAATCGTCAAAAGCTCAGGATCACCCGGACCCGCACCAATAAAATAAACTGTCATTTTCTATGTCCCAAAATACTCATGCCTTTGGCCCTACGCCCCAGACAAATCCCCATCAATTTTGCGGGCATAGCCACGCGGCGTAAACATACGCGGCCCCTCGCCTAGCTGCGCCAGACGCGAGTTCGACGAGCCGATCAAAACAACCGTCAGCATATCGACCTCATCAACCTCAAGCTCATCCAAACGGCGATACCGCACATACTCCTCAGGCCGGCCCAAGGAACTGGCCAACATCACAGGCGTATCCGCAGGCCTATGCTGCAACAAAATATCGCGCGCCTCGGCCAACAACGTGCGCCGCGTCTTAGACACTGGATTATAGAAAGCGATCACAAAATCGCCCTCTGCCGCGGCCTTCAAACGCCGCAGAATATCATCACGCGGCGTCAACAAATCGCTCAAACTAATCGTGCAGAAATCATGGCCCAATGGCGCACCAGCCCGTGCTGCCGCCCCCTGCAACGCACTCACACCGGGCGAACAGACAACCTCAATACGGCGCGCCGCATCCGACACACCCAAGTCTGCCTCAGACCGATCCAAGAGTTCAAACACCAGCGCCCCCATCGCATAAATGCCCGCATCACCCGAACACACGAGGGCAACATTCTTGCCCTTACCTGCCTGTTCAAGCGCATAACGACACCGCGCCTCTTCGCCACCCAGTGGAAAATCCGACCGCTCCTTGCCAATCGCCAAAGGCCCCAGCAAATCAATATATAACCCGTAACCAACCAATTCCTCGGCCTCGGCCACCAGTCGAGACACCTCAGGCGTGCGCCAAGCCGCTTGCCCCGGACCAATCCCAACAACTGACAAACGGCCCCGAGAACGACCCTTCAACGCAACCAAAGGCGCAGGAGAAATCGCAATCGCACAAGTCGCATTCGCTGTCTTTTTCTTGGTCACCAAAAACTTCGCATCCGCCCCGCCCTGCGCCAATGCCGCAGCCTCAGACACCCCATGCGTGCCCACTTCGGCAAACACGACGTCCGACGGATTTGCCAATCGCGGCGTCTCGGCCTCCAGCGCATCCGCCTCGAACAACCGCAGCGGCACGCCCAGCACCTTCGCCAATGCAATAATCGCGGGCTCATCGGCCTTCAGCGTGATGGTATTCACCGAATGAATGGCCTCTGGCGCAACTTTCGCCTCATCCAAAACGCCCAAGACAAGCGCCATCAACTCATCAGGATCACAATCCCGCGCACAGCCGACACCCAGCGTCAAAACCTGCGGCGCAAACTGCAAATGGTCCTCACCCAGATCGCCGTGACGCTCCGTGCCTATAGATATCCGCAAACCGTCACCCTTTGGCAAATCCGCCAACCAAGGGGCTTCACCTACAACAGTCGCCCCCGTGCCAGAAAGCAGCGACGCCATCGCACCCTTCGCATCCACAGGGTTCACCAAGGTCCAGCCAACAGGCGGCTCATCCAAGGCCACACCAAGGGCAACATCTCCCGCCGTCGTCACCGCCGCAACGGCACCCAGCGCATCCGCAATCTTTGAGGCCAAACGGTTCGCACCACGATGACCGCCGAGCAAAGGCACAACAACCGCGCCATCATCCGACACAGAAACCACAGGCGGCTCGGTCAATTTATCCATCAACAACGGCGCCACAGCACGGATCAAAATCCCCGATGCACAAACGCCCACAACAGGCACACCTGCCGCAAACAAATCGCGCACATGATCCAGAGCATTCGCAAAGAATGCATCCGCCCTGTCCACACGCCCCTCTCGACCATGCACCGACGCGCCCAAAACAGCAGCCACTTTATGCGCAGTCACTTCACCCGAACGCGAAAGCGCTACTACAACAGGTTTCATAGCCATGGATCGGCCCCTTTGGTCAGTAAAATCATTGAAAAATAAGGTGCCTTTTCAGGCGCATCTTTAAGCGGAAGCACAACTTCCTGCGGCAGCGTCGCACGCTCAACATACATCGCACGATCCGTCAGCCCAAGGCTCTCGATCACAGCGCGAATTTTGGCCATGTGACGACCCACCTTCATGATGACAACGCTCTCCGCGCCATCAATCCGTGCGCGCAACTCGACCTCTGGCAAAGGCCCGGGCAACACAGTCAAACGCTCATTACGCGCAGCCAGCGGCATCCCCGCCGTCGCTGCACAAGCTGTGATCGACGTCACACCGGGCACAACCTCAACTTGGTATTTCCCAGACAACCGCGCAAACACATACATAAACGAGCCATAGAAAAACGGATCGCCCTCGCACAGACAAACCACATCCTGACCACGATCCAAAGCCGCCGCAATATCAGCAGCGCCCTTGTCATACGCCGCCTGCGCAGGGCCGCGCTCCACGGTCATCGGCACATCCATCACGATCTCAAGCGCATCGGGTGCTATCAAATCCGCAGCAATCGACCGCGCAAAACTGTCCCCACCGGCAAGCGCAGGATAGGCCACAACAGCCGCCCCCTCAATCAACCGCGCCGCTCGCAACGTGATCAAATCAGGCGCACCCGGCCCTAGGCCAACACCATACAATGTGCCTTGGGATGGCGGGTGGGGCGTCGGCGAAAGCCGCGCGTCATCAGTCATCATCGCTTCACCAAACTCCACTGGGTCACAGGCATCGATGGACGCCATCCCGTCAAACGGCCAACAGGCTCCGCGCGACAAACAGATATACGGACCAATTCCCCGCCGAATTCCGCATGCAACGCCATCAACTCGGCCTCACTCTCAAGCGTCACCGCATTGGCCACCAAACGGCCAAGAGGACGCAACGCAGCCCAAGCCGCATCAAAGGTCGGACGGCTCAATCCACCGCCAATGAAAATCGCATCTGGTGCGGGCAAACCGCCCAGCGCATCAGGCACCATGCCGTCCACCAACTCCAACTTCGGCGCGCCCAAAGCCATCGCATTGGCACCCGCCATTGCCCGCCTATCCGCACGCGGCTCAATCCCAATTGCACGGGCATAACGGGCGGCCCGCATCCACTCGATCGCCACCGATCCAGAGCCACAACCGATATCCCAAAGAAGCGCACCGCGCATCGGCATCAGTTTCGCAAGCGTCGCGGCACGAATTTCTTGCTTCGTCATCGTGCCATCAGACTGGAACAAGGCATCCGCCAATCCCGGAACACGCGGCAACAACGCGGCATCAGGGGCCGCAATACACTCGACAGCCAAGGTATTAAACGCAGGGACCTCATGTTGCCAAGCATCCGCAGTCCCATCAAAACGCGCCTCGTCCTTGCCACCCATCGCAGCAAGCACGGTCATCTTTGACTTCCCAAACCCGCGCTCACTCAAAAACTTCGCAATCTGCGCAGGCGTCTCGGCGCCCGTCGTCAGCACGAGCAAACGCACATCAGGCTGGATAAACGCGATCATCTGTTCAACAGGGCGACCATGCACAGTCAACGTCTCAATGTCAGCCAAAGACCAACCCATCCTAGCCGCCGCCAATTGAAACGCCGACAATTGCGGATGGTAAACGATCTCGGCAGGGTCCATCGCCCGCCCAATCCGCGCACCGACAGAGAACCAAAGCGGATCACCCGTCACAAGCACAACCGCGCGCTTACCACGCAAGCCCTCTATCGTCTCAACCATCGCGTTAAACGGCGACGGCCACGCTAAACGCTCCGCCGTGATATTCGCAGCCAAAGCATGATGCCGCTCGCCACCAATAATCACCTCAGCCGCCTCAACAACGGCACGGGTCGCAGGGGTCAGCCCGTCAAAGCCGTCCTCGCCAATCCCGACGATATGCAACCAAGCGGTCATACCCGATCCTCCGGCAAACCAGCAGCCAGCGCATTCACGGCAGCCGAGGCCATAGCCGATCCGCCACGACGTCCGCGCAAGGCCACATATTCACAGCCACGTGGGTTCGCGGCCAGTTCGGCCTTGCTCTCAGCCGCACCAATAAACCCAACGGGAAAGCCCAAAATAACCGCAGGCTTAGGCGCGCCTGCATCAATCAATTCCAGCAAATGAAACAAGGCCGTCGGCGCATTGCCAACAGCCACAACAGCGCCGTCCAACTTATCCGCCCACAACTCCACAGCCGCAGCCGAGCGCGTGTTGCCAATCGCCTTCGCCCGCTCGGGCACAGACGCATCATTGAGCGTCACGATCACTTCATTGCCCGCAGGCAGATAGCGACGAATGATCCCTGCACCCACCATCTCGCAATCGCACAAAATCGGCGCCCCCGCCTGCAACGCCGCATGACCCGCGGCATAGGCACCATCCGACCACGCCAACCGATCCGCAATCTCGACCATGCCACAGGCATGAATAAGCCGCGTGATCAGCGGATGCATGTCAGCGGCAAAGCGGTCCAATCGGGCCTCTTTGCGCACAGTCGCAAAACTGGCCGCATAGATCGCGGCAGGGTCTTTTTCATAGGGGCGCAATGGCTTGGCTTTCAGTTGAGCGGCTTAAGACTTCTTCGACTTACGCGCGCTTTCAGGACCATGGGGATGTTTGGCATGAGGATAGACCGCATGCACATGATCATGGTCATCGTGGTGGTGATGATGATCGTGGTCATGGCTATGGTCGTGATCGTGATGGTGGTGGTCGTGGTCGTGATCATGGTGATGATGCGTATGCTGCGCCTCTAGGCGGCACATGCCCGTACAGAACGTATCGCACAATTTACAATCCGACACATTCGATCCGGGCGCAGACGCACCTTGGCCCTCAACATGATGGTGATGGCTTTCTTGAACCGCACCAACCTCATGCTCAAACCCAAGAACCTGCGTGCGATATTTACACAGCACACATGTCGGCGGCGGCGTATCGGAAAACGCGGCATGACCATTGCGCTCTTCAGCCGTGATCGTCACCTGCTTGCCACCATCCAGCGCCAAAACTTGGGTCCGGTATCCACACGTGCCACAGTTCGGCGGCGGGTTCTTTCCCGTCTGCTCGATGATACGCTCGGCAAAAGTCTCAAGCACCTTCGGGTGGTCGCCCAAATAGCCCGCCTTCACAAAGGTAATGCCCGGATATTCCGACGCCACTTGATCGGTGAACCCGTAAATACGGTCGATCAAAATGCCTGAAAAGAGGAAATATGGGAACACAATCACACGCTTATAAGGCAAGCGCGCCACATGCTGCAAACACGGCTCGACCAGCGGGAATGTCACACCAGAATAGCCAACCTCACACCAGCCAAAGCCCATGCCCTCTTGCAACATCCGCGCGATTTTCGCAACGTTGCCGTTCGCATCAGGATCAGACGCACCGCGACCAATCACGACCAAGCAAGTCTGTTCCAAAGGCAAAGCGCCATAGGCTTTATTCGCGCCATCAACCGCCTCTTGAATACGGCCCGCAGCGGCGGCGATCATCTTGGGATCAACACCCAATTCACGACCATAGCTGACAGAAACACCATGCTGTGCGGCATAGGCATTCAATACCGTCGGAATATCATTCTTGGCGTGCATCGCAGCAAACAACATCCCCGGCACGGCCAAAATCCGATCACAGCCCGCCTCGCGCAGGTTGTTCAACCCATCACGGATCACAGGGTTCGCGAACTCCAGATAGCCGTAATCGCACAGCCAATCGTCGGGCAAATACGCAGGCAATTTCTCGGCCAGCGTCGCGAATTCATCAACCGCAGACTGCGAACGCGAGCCATGCCCGCAAATCATAACACCCGTTTTCATGCGGCTTCCTCTTCCAAATCTTCTTCAATCTCGGCGTCGGTCTCTTTGTCGCCCTTCAAGGCGCCCCAAATCCCAACAGCAATCGCAATGCCAATCGCCGCACCCGCAACCCAATGGTTATGCCCGGCGGCCTCGACCAAATGGCCAGGGTGCGCGGCAGCAGACTGCGCTACTAGGGTCAACAAACAGGTCAAAGCAAAACGCATCGCAGGTCCTCACTCTTTTAAGGCCAAGGCTCCGCAGATCTCGGATGAGACAAACGACAAGCAACGTCTGGTCCCCGTCTTGGGTCAACCTTCGTTACTTCAACCTCTCTGGCCAAATTGGCTTCGTTGGCGAATGTATAGGAGGGCGCGAACGGACCTGCAAACGGTTAAGCGGCACGGCGCGTCTCTTAACGACACGCGGCAATGTGCATCTGCGCACAAAACCTCCGCGCAGGTGAGGGTTGGTGAATGCATGCAACCGCAATAGGTTCCTCTCAACAAAGGAGATCACACATGGGCCAATTGGTAGACGGTATCTGGCAGGACGTTTGGTATGACACCAAATCCACAGGCGGCAGCTTCAAACGTTCCGAGGCAAAATTCCGCAATTGGATCACCGCAGATGGTGCTGCTGGTCCAACTGGCGAGGCAGGTTTCAAAGCAGAATCAGGGCGTTACCACCTCTACGTCTCCTATGCTTGCCCATGGGCGCACCGCACGTTGATCTTCCGCGAACTCAAAGAGCTGACTGACCACATCAGCATCTCAGCGGTGCATCCCGATATGCTCTCCGACGGCTGGACCTTCCAAACCGACGTGCACGGCGCGACAGGCGACACGCTTTTCAACCTGCCATTTGCCCGCGACGTCTATCTGCGCGCGCTCCCCGACATGACAGGGCGTGTGACCGTGCCGATCCTCTGGGACAAACAGCGCGAAACAATCGTGTCCAACGAATCGTCCGAAATCATTCGCATGTTCAACGGCGCCTTCAACGACATCACTGGGAACACCGACGATTACTGGCCCGAAGAACTGCGGGACGCCATCGCGCCAATCAACGACCGGATTTACGACACCCTCAACAACGGGGTCTATAAATCGGGGTTCGCCACCACCCAAGAAGCCTATGAGGCAGGGGTTATCCCCCTCTTCGATACCCTCGACTGGTTAGAGAGCCACCTGAGCCAAAACCGCTACCTGATGGGCGATACAATCACCGAGGCCGACTGGCGGCTGTGGACAACGCTCATCCGCTTTGATCCCGTCTATCACCTACATTTCAAATGTAATCGCAAACGGATCGTGGATTACCCGAACCTCTGGGCCTTCACCCGCGAGCTCTATCAATGGCAGGGGGTCGCGCAGACCGTGAATATGGACCATATCGTGCGGCACTATCACTATAGCCACGACACGATTAACCCGAACCGGATTATCCCAATCAACCCGGTTCTAGACTACGCTGCGCCGCACGGTCGCGGGACGCGTTAACGCCGTAATGGTGTACGATTTCGGCAAGGTCCGAGGGCGGCGTGCTGGTTTCGACAAATGCGCGGGCATTCGAGCAATGCGAGAAAATCGAGCCGTCCGAAAAGAACGTGGTGTCAGTGACAAAAACCACATTCGCAGAGGGTTGGTTAAAGTTAATGTAGTCGGCGACAGATAAGGCGCTCCCTTCTTTCAGCACAAGATCAAGAACAACAACGTCCATCTCCTGCTCTTGGATCACATCCAACGCCTCTTGGCCTGTTGTAACATGCAATACGGTCGCCCCAAGGCGTTCCAAATGGCTTGCCCAAATCTGGCCCAACCTGAAATTACTCTGCACGATGAGAGTGCGCATTTTTACACCATACCCTTTTAACAACCGAAACGGCCTACCACATTACATTAACAAATTACATCTGTCCTGTGGCTTAAAACTTAATGATTAGTTAATTAAAATGAAGAGAAAACCATTTGGTAACCTCTTCGCTTACCGACTTGCAGTTCGAGCAAGAATCCGCTTGATATGGGTGAACAAAAATTGGGCAATCTAATGACTTCATGGATTACGATCTGCGACACGTGTAAACGCTCTGACTGGGAAGATCGGGGGGCGAATCAGACCGATGGCGAAATTCTCGCAGGTCTGATTGAAAAAGCCGCAAAAGATGTACCCAATTTGCGCACCCGCCGCGTCTCGTGCCTGATGGGTTGCAAGGCAGGGTGCAATGTTGCCGTTCAAGGCAGCGGCAAACTTAACTACACCATCGGCGACTTTGAACCGCTTGAGGAAGCAGCAAAAGCAATCGTTGGCTATGCAACCCTGCACGCAGCATCTGCCACAGGCCAAGTGCCCTACCGCGAATGGCCACAAGAGATCAAAGGCCACTTTGTGACCCGCCATCCGCCACTTCCCGAAGGCGACGATGCATGAGCACGGCAAAACGTGATCACGGCGGCGGGTTAGATGCAGCCATCGCAAAATTCGGCGGCAAACGCGCTGATTGGCTTGACCTTTCAACGGGCATAAACCCAGTCCCTTACCCGACGCCAAAGTTTTCTGCCGACACATGGACAGCCCTGCCTGACACTGCCGCCTTTACGCGACTGACAGGTTTCGCACGCAGCTTCTGGAACGTGCCCGAAGGGGCCGCAATCCTGCCCGCCGCAGGCGCATCCGCCATCATCGCAGCCCTACCGCGCATCCTGCCCCAAGGCACCGTCACTATTCCCGGGCCAACTTATAATGAACACGGCGCTTCTTTTGTAGCCGCCGGCTGGACCCTCCAAAACGCCGATACCGACGCCATGGTCGTTGTCCACCCGAACAATCCCGACGGCATCAATTGGACCGCCGATGAGATCAGCGCGCCCATTCGGATCATCGACGAAAGCTTTTGCGACGTGATGCCAGAGGCCAGTCTCGTGCATTTGGCCAACCAGCCCAACACCATCGTGCTGAAAAGCTTTGGCAAATTCTGGGGGCTCGCAGGCCTGCGCCTTGGCTTTGCCATCGGAGACCCCGCCATCATTGCCAAACTGACAGAATTGCTCGGCCCGTGGAACGTCTCAGGACCAGCGCTCGCCATCGGATCAGAGGCCCTTTCCGATCCGCAATGGGCTGACGAGACCCGCGAAAGGCTCTCCGCCGACGCCGCCCGCATGGATAAAATCTTCTCAAAGCAAGGCGCAGAACTCAAAGGCGGAACAACACTGTTCCGCCTCTATGAGGTCGCCAACGCCAAAGCCGCCCAAGACCACCTCGCGAAATCCCACGTCTGGAGCCGCACCTTCCCCTATGCCGACAACTGGTTGCGGCTTGGCCTGCCCGCGCCTGACCGCTGGGCGCAATTGGAAAACGCGTTTTGATCCTCTGCCTCGCCATGCTCCTCGACGCAGCTTTAGGCGAACCCCGCTGGCTGTGGGATAGGCTCACGCATCCCGCAATCCTCATGGGACGGCTCATCGGCTTTCTGGACAACCGCTTCAACGAAGGCAGCAATCGCAAACTAAAAGGCGCTATCGTGCTACTCGCCCTCGCGTTTGGTGCAATCACACTTGGCGCAGCACTGCAAATCCTGTTGGGACCACTTGGTCAAATCATCATTTGTGCCATCCTCTTGGCCCAAAAATCGCTCGTCGATCACGTCGCGGCCACAGGCAATGCCCTGCGGCTCTCGCTGGGTGATGGACGCCGCGCCGTGGCACAAATCGTCGGACGCGACACCACCAACATGGACGCCAGCGCTGTCGCACGCGGCGCAATCGAGAGCGGCGCCGAGAACTTCTCTGACGGCGTGATCGCCCCCGCTTTCTGGTTCGCAATCGGTGGCCTGCCTGCCCTGCTGCTCTACAAAATCACCAATACCGCTGACAGCATGATCGGCTATAAAACCGAACGGCACGCAGACTTCGGCTGGGCATCCGCACGCTTCGACGACGTACTCAACTTCATCCCTGCAAGGCTCACCACGATCCTGATCTGGGCGCTGCACCCGCGCACATCACCACTGGCAATCTGGTCCGACGCTGGGCTGCACCGATCCCCCAACGCAGGCTGGCCAGAGGCCGCCATGGCGCACACGCTCAACATCGCGCTCTCAGGGCCACGGAGCTACTTTGGCAAACCCACATCCGATCCCTTCGTGAACCCAACAGGGCGGCACGACCTCACATCCGATGATATCGATGAAAGCGTTAAAACCTTGTGGAAAGCATGGGCAATCGCCCTCGCAGTCAGCGCACTGATGGGCCTACTCTAGCTTTTTCCGAGCATAAATATGCACTTACGGGATGGCGGGTGGGGCGTCGTGCAGCGCACGCGCGCCACCCCGTCACTTCCCGACCGCAGCCTCAACAGACATCCGTCGCTTCACCTTCGCCTTGACCGCACGGATCAAAACAAACCGCCCGCCCCAGCTTGGCTCCGTCGGAAACGACCACCGCCCAGAGGCCCGCGTGCCCGTGGCATTCAACTGCCCCTCATAGGCAGGATCATCCCCCTGATCGAGGCCACTATAATACTTCACAAAACGAATCGTGCCACCATCATGGCTCCCCTCAATAGAGGCCATCAACGTATCACCCTTGGCACCCTTAATCGTATTGGGCTCGACAATCTGACCCGACAATTGACCCGCCACATCCACCAATTCCAACTCAAACGCGACAGGCTTACCGCCCGTGTCATAGTCAAAACGACCCTTCCAAGGGCCCGTCAAATTATTGCTCATGCCACCATCGCCGCCGCTTTCTTCAGGTCCACCGAGACCAGTTGCGACACACCCTGCTCGCCCATCGTCACACCAAACAAGCGGTCCATACGGCTCATCGTCACCGCATGGTGCGTGATAATCAGGAACCGCGTATTCGTGCGGCGGGTCATCTCGTCGAGCAGATCACAGAACCGCGTCACGTTGGCATCATCCAGCGGCGCATCCACCTCATCAAGCACACAAATCGGCGCTGGGTTCGCCAAGAACACCGCAAAGATTAACGCAAGTGCGGTCAATGTCTGCTCGCCCCCCGACAACAACGACAAGGTCGACAGCTTCTTGCCGGGCGGTTGGCACATAATCTCCAAACCCGCTTCCAACGGATCATCACTCTCAACCAGAACCAGCTTCGCCTCACCACCGCCAAACAGGTGGCTAAACAACAGCCCAAAGCTCTCGTTGACCTGCTCAAACGCCGTCAAAAGCCGCTCACGACCTTCCTTGTTCAAACTGGCAATTCCATGGCGCAGCGCCGCAATCGCAGCCTCCAAATCGGCCTTCTCGGAAACCAAATTGTCATGCTCGACTTGGACCTCTTTGGCGTCCTCCTCGGCCCGCAAGTTCACCGCACCCAGACTATCGCGCTGACGCTTCAGCGCATTAACTTGCCCCTCGACAACTTCTGCGGCAGGCATCTTCTCCAGATCGGTCTCAAGGCTCTCCAAGAGTTGCGCAGGCGTCACCTCTTGCGCCTCCATAATCCGCTCTTCTGCGTAAGCCACAGTCTCACGCGCCGCATCGGCCCGCGCCTCTGACCGCGCCCGTGCCTCACGCGCCTCGGACGCCGCACGCTCGGCCTCACGCTCTGCATCTGCCGCATCGCGCATGGCCGTATCGGCCAGCGACAACTTATCCGACGACGCACGACGACGCTCCTCCGCCTCGTCAATCGCATCCGCGAGTTCAGACCGCTTCGCCGCAATCTCCTCTGGCGCGCGTGCGGCCTCGACCAGCTCCTCCTCAGACACAGCCTTACGCTCCGCCAATTCCGACGTGCGCTTATTGGCGGTCTCCAAACGGTGCTTCCAGCCAGAAACTTCTTTGGTAATTTCCTGTGAACGACGCAAACGCGCATCGCCCTCACGGCGCACTTCCTCATAGGCAGACCTGCGCGACATCATCGTGATCCGCGCCGCTTCGACGGTCATCTTTATGTCTTCAACCTCGTCCCGCGCCGTGCTCAAATCGCCTAGGTCAGCCGCAGCCTTCTGTGCCGCAATCAACGCACGCTTTACGTCACGGGCTTCATCCTCATGGCGGGTCACAGCCAAACCTGAGCTTTCCAACTTGCCCTCCGACAAGTTCCGATCCGCCTCAGCACGGCTCGCCGCACGGTTCGCTTCTGCCACCAAACGGTCCGCATCGCGCCGCGCTTGCCGCGCCCGCTGATCGGCCTCTGTCAACGCGGTCAAACGCTTTGACAGCATCTCATGGGCCTGTGCTGCCCCCACCGCCGTCGCGTTCACCTCTTCCAGATCACGCTTCAACTCAACCAATCGGTTCAACTGCTGCAACCGTAGCGCCGCCGCCGATGGCGCATCAGCCGACGCAGCCCGGAACCCGTCCCAACGCCAGACATCGCCCTCTAGCGACACCAACCGCTGCCCCGGCTTCAAAACCGCCTGCAACTGCGCGCCTTCTTCTTGGCGGACCAAACCGACTTGGTTCATGCGGCGACCCAAAACCTCGGGCACCTCCACAAATTCCGTCAAGGGCGCCACACCATCGGGCAAAGCTTGCGCTGTCAAATAGGGATGCAGCGTCGCCCAGCCCGATGCCGCAGACGGCCCAATCGCAGGCGCACGCAAATCATCAGCCAAGGCCGCACCCAGCGCCTTCTCATAGCCGCTTTTCACGACCAGCAGATCAAGCACCTGCCCGCCCTCTTTCGTATCCCGCTCGACCAAACGGGCGAGTGCCGCCACCTCGGCACGCAGCGCATTCGCCTCGCCCTCAGCCTCTGATCGCTGCGCACGCGCATCACTCTCACGGGCCTGCGTCTCGGCACGCGCGGCCTCAGCCTCGGCCAAAGTCACATCCGCATTTTCCGCCGTCTGAACAGCTTGCTCTTCTGCCGCACCAGCCAGAGCAAAATCCGCCTCGGCCTGCTTCAAAGCCGCATCAGCTTCCGCCATCGCAGCCTTCGCCTTCGCAGCCTCAGCTTCCGATTTCGCCAATGTCGTGCGGTGGTCATCAATCAAACGCTGCGCCGACTGGTGCCGCGCCGCAAGCCGCGCCACATCCTCGGTCAGCTGCGAAAGATCCGCCTCGCGTTCCTGCAAAACACCGCCCGCTTCACGCGCGCCAGATTGCGCCGCCTCAAGCCGATCCTCATGGCCAGCACCTGCCTTGGCAATCTCACGCGCTTCCCATTCCAGCCGCTCAATCGTCTCGCCAGCGTCCTTGTTCAGGCCCGCTTCACGGTCGATATCGCGGCCAAGCTGGTCAATCCGCGCCCGCAACGTTTCAATCGTCTCAAGCGCCCGCGTTTCCTGATCCTTCAACGTATCGCGCTGGACCTGCAACCGCTGCAAAACCGCCGCCGCAATCGCCTCTTCTTCACGCAAAGCGGGCAAAGCCCCCTCAGCCAGTAACCGCGCCTTGGCCGCCTGACGCGCCGCCGTTTCCGCAGCCCCCGCCGCCGTCGTGCGCTCGCGCAACTGCGCACCCGCCGCCAACATCGCCTCGTCAGCCTCTTTCCAGCGACGGAACAAAAGCATGCCCTCGGCACGGCGCAACGCCTCACCAATCTCACGGTACCTTGCAGCCTGCCGCGCTTGCCGCGCCAATGTCGCCAACTGCGACGCCAACTGTTCAACCACATCATCAACGCGAGTAAGGTTCGTCTCGGCACCCTTCAGCTTCAACTCCGCCTCATGGCGACGCTGATACAGGCCCGAAATCCCAGCCGCTTCTTCCAAAATCCGACGGCGCGATTTGGGCTTCGCGTTAATCAACTCCGAAATCTGACCCTGACGCACCAGCGCTGGCGAATGCGCCCCCGTCGAGGCGTCCGCAAACAACATCTGCACGTCACGCGCGCGTACATCCTTGGAGCTCACCTTATAGGCCGATCCCGCATCACGGGTAATCCGCCGCGTAATCTCAAGGTTATCACTGTCGTTAAACGCCGCAGGCGCCAACCGTTCGCCGTTATCAATAATTAGCGATACTTCCGCAAAATTACGCGCAGGCCGCGTCGAGGCCCCCGCAAAAATCACATCCTCCATCGAGCCGCCGCGCATCGCCTTGTGACGGTTTTCACCCATCACCCAACGTAACGCCTCCAACAGGTTCGACTTGCCACAGCCATTCGGCCCGACAACGCCAGTAAGCCCATCCGCGATAATCAAATCGGTCGGATCGACAAAACTCTTAAACCCATTGAGACGTAATTTACTAAATCGCACGTGCGGCCTTCTGATTCCTTAACGGACCCCGAAAATGCCCCCCTGACACCCTCAGAGTCAACGAAAACACCCATTATCTGGGGAAAACAGCTCACTTATCCACAAGATATTGCGGTTTCCACGCATTTAACGGCAACGACAGTTCGAGAAACCCAGAACCAAGGGTACGCTCGCAAAGAAATTTTCCTCTCGCTACGGACCAGTTCTCCGCACGACCTTAACAAACCGACGACTAACGCTCATGGAAAAGGCGCGAATCTTCGCGTTAAAAACGGGCTTTGCAAAAACCAAAGTCGTGATCACCGCGGCGACAATTGCAAAGGCTAGACCCCAATGACCTGCGGGAGGACCGTTCAGCGCGATAACTTTGCGAACGATGCCGACGGCAAAACCATGAAACACGAACACCGCCAAGCTATTCTGACCAACAACCGACACATAACTTGGCTTGCTTGTCATGCAGGCGAGGAAAGCAAACATGCTCGTTGTGGTGAGAAGAAGCAATGCAGCGCTTATGAGTGAGCCCGTCAAACCATCAATGCCGAGATCTGTGTATGAAGTTGATCGGTAGAACCACTCCTTTTCCAACCCCCACGGAATTACCACAACGGCAGTTGCCACAAAAATCAAAGCCGCCAGAAACCGCCATTGCGCATAAGCTTGGAGTGCCGCGATAATGCGGCTGCCATGCAGAACGCCCCCCACAAAGAATGGCAAAAACGTCAATGTTCTCATGACGCTAAGCTGATACCCATCCCACGGATATAATCCTGCGACCGCGGCAATCATAATCGATATCGCGAATGCGTAAGGGACCCTTGCGATCAGCGGGAGCAATAACGTCCACCAGATCAAAGACAGCAGGAACCACAAAATCCAGAACGGCTGAAACAGGCCCACCGGCCATTCACCGTCGGAGATGACCTCCAAAACAACATAGGCGAACTGGAAAACCACCAGAATAATCGCAAGGTTTGCTATCCGTTCGCCAAGACGGTCTTTCTTGGCCGTAACCCCCGTCAAAAATACGAAAGCGGGCATATGAAACAGGTAAATAATCGACAGAATCGCGCCTAAATACGGGTTGTCCCATCCGCCAACTGCCTCAAGATAATGCCCAAGCACGACAAGGAAAATCAACACCCCTTTCGCGTTATCAATAAGGGGGTTACGCATCGGGCATCCTCAACAGTTGTGAAAAGTAACGCCGACTGTTTTCAACGGTTGACGCATTGGATAGTCATATTTGGCATCTAAAAACAGGGCTTAAGCTGTGAGCACACCGCGCCTCCGCTTCAAGCAGGATTTTAAACCTCTCTTTGTCATTTCAACACCCAATCCGTCGCATTCGACCTTGACGCATACCTATGTAACGCGGCACAAACGTTCTGCACGGTTCCCCGCCAGCGAAGCTAAGCTTCAGGGGGATGAAATGGGAATGTGGGACGGCCGATCCAATTCGGCAGGCCAGAACCACAGCCGCCCCCGCGACTGTAATGCGCAGAGTGCTTTGTGTGACGCCACTGGGAAACTGGGAAGGCAACAAAGCATGTTCGATGCGTAAGCCAGGAGACCAGCCTTGCAAAGTGTAACAAACCCGTCGGGTGTGACGGGTAACTGGAGAAGACAGATGAACAACGAACCACGCGTAATCGCCGCAACCCCAACAAAGTCCATCGTATCGTCAAACATGCTCGCCATCATCGCGACGGCGTTTATCGGTCTGGGCATCGTGACTGTTGCAGGCAACGTGCAGGCTTCTGCAATCCATGACGCGGCACATGATATGCGCCACGCAACTGGCTTTCCTTGCCACTAACCTATGTTTGCTAAAATTGCCGTCAGCGCGTTGATCGCTGGCTTCGGGGCGGGGCTTATTGCCTCCGTCTTGCAGTATGCATTTGTGCAGCCGCTTTTGCTGCACGCTGAACTGTTCGAAGCAGACCCTCACACTGCCCTTGATGTCGTGCGCGTAGCGCGTGGTGCTTTTGAACCTATGCGCGAAGCGATGAACGTTATGTTCTCGGCGCTCATCTATACGGGCTACGCCTTTATCCTGCTTGCGGGCATGGTCTTTGCAGAGGAACGCGGTCAACCGATCACGCCGCGGGCTGGCCTTCTTTGGGGGGCCGCAGGTTTCATCGCCATGCACTTTGCCCCCGCTTTTGGGCTCGCCCCCGACATGCCCGGCCAAAACGGTGCCGACGTCGAAGCACGGCAAATATGGTGGTACATGACCGTTGCCTTCACGGGTCTCGGCCTGTGGTTTATCGCCTTTGGACGCAACTGGATGATGTGGGGCGTGGCGGTAATTCTCATTGCAGCACCACAACTTATCGGCGCACCGTTGCCCGATACTCTCACCCAAGTTGCACCGCCCGAACTTGCCTCTGCTTTTGCAGCCCGAACTCTGGGTGTGGCGCTTGTAGTCTGGTCAACCCTTGGGCTATTCCTTGGGGCAGTTTGGAACAGTAAGCTTTCAGAGGTGTAACATGCGTGCTCTCATACTCTTTTTTATCGGTATCATTTTTGGAACAGGAACAGGCGTGCTTCTCGCGCTGCCAAGCCCAGAACACAACCATGCAAGCCACTTCGACCCAGCCCACGACCACACGACTGTCACGCCTTGGGAAGGGGATGAGCCTGCAATCGCGCTTCAACTTACACCCGATGGCGACGCCGACGGCAGCTTTAACCTTTTCGTGGACACCAAAGGCTTCACCTTCGCACCAGAGCACGTCAATCAAGCTTCCGTGCTAGGCGAGGGCCACGCGCATATCTATCTGAATGGCGAAAAGATCATGCGCATTTACGGCCCGTGGGTTCATCTCGAAGGCTTGCCCAGCGGTGCCCTTTTGCGCGTTTCACTCAACACCAACGACCACACCGATTGGGGATACCTTGATATGCCGATCGCAACCGAAATGTTCGTGCCGTGACCTATAAGGCGGGCACGCGGGTTTTGAGGCAAAAGCGCAACCGCCCTGCGGGACGCGCATCCTCGACCCAGCCCGCCTCGGCCTTGTCATACAAATCGACAAATGCACGGACGTCATCCGCATCGGCCTCTGTCAGCCCCGCAAAAACATACGTTGCACCCGCTTCGGCTTGTATTGCCATCGCAACGGGCTCATCGCAGACCGACAAACAGGGATGCATCACCACATCCCAGCCCTTCACATCCGCCAAAGCAGCCGCAAGTGCGGCCCCTGGCCCCGCACACGTCGCACAAATTGTCACACGTTTGGTCATGGCCTAGCCTTAGCTGAACACCCATCAAATTGGAAATAAAACATGGCCGCTAAAATCCCCGCAACCGTCGTCACAGGCTTCTTGGGCGCAGGTAAAACCACCCTCATCCGCCACATGTTGCAAAACGCGCAGGGTAAACGGATCGCGCTGATCATCAACGAATTCGGCGATCTTGGCGTTGACGGTGATATCCTCAAAGGCTGCGGCGTTGAAACCTGCACCGCCGACGACATCGTCGAGCTTTCCAACGGCTGCATCTGCTGCACCGTGGCCGATGACTTCATCCCGACGATGGAACAACTGCTCGCCCGTGACCCGCAGCCAGATCACATCGTGATCGAAACCTCGGGCCTCGCCCTGCCACAACCGCTGATCCGCGCCTTCAACTGGCCGGGCATCTCGACCAAAGTCACAGTCGACGGCGTGATCACCGTGGTTGACGGCCGCGCAGTGCACGACGGCCAATTCGCCCACAACGTCGCCGCCGTTGACGCGCAACGCGCTCAGGACGAAAACCTCGACCACGAAACACCACTTTCCGAATTGTTCGAGGATCAAATCGCCGCCGCCGACATGATCGTCATCAACAAATCCGACCTGCTGGAACCAGCCGAAGTCGAAGCCCTGCTCGCCCGCCTCAAATCAGAATCCCGGATAGGCGTGCAAGTGGTCAAGGCCTCCATGGGCGCCCTGCCCGTCGATGTTCTGCTAGGCCAAGGTATCGGCGCGGAAACCGATCTCGAATCCCGCCACGAAATCCACCACCACCATCATCACCACGACGATGAAGGCGATCACGACGACCATGATCACGAACACGAGCACGGCCACGACGAATTCGAGAGCTTCATCGTGATCCGCGGCGAGGTCTCCGACGCCCCATCCTTCAAAGCCCAAGTCGCCGACGTCATCCGCGCCCACAACATCCTGCGCCTCAAGGGTTTCGTCGCCATCGAAAACAAACCCATGCGCATGACATTGCAAGCCGTAGGCCCGCGCGTCGATAGCTACTTCGATCAACCCTTCGCAGGCCCACGCGAGACAAAACTCGTCGTCATCGGCGAAGCAGGCCTTGACCAAGAGGCAATCACAAAAGCCCTGCAAGCATGATCATCGTCGCCCGCACAGATCCGCGCGATCCACAAGCAACAGCGCTCTTGCAACAAAGCCACGCTTTGATGCAGAGCCTTTTCGCGCCCGAGGAAAACCACTTCCTCTCGATCGACGCTCTGTGCGCCGACACAATCCACTTTTTCACGGCCCGCGAGGGCGACACGATCCTCGGCACAGGTGCGCTCAAGGTCCATGACGGCTACGGCGAAATCAAATCCATGTTTGTGGCAGAGGCGGCACGCGGCAAGGGGGTCGGCGACGCGCTCATGCGCCAAATCGAAGACCAAGCCAAAATCGAATTCCTGCGTATGCTGAAATTGGAAACAGGCAACGTTCTGCACGCCGCGCACCGGCTCTACGCGCGGCACGGGTTTATATCGTGTGGGCCTTTCGGCGACTATACCGAAGCAGCCTCCTCCATCTTCATGGAAAAGGCCTTGTGACCTTACTTTTCGGCCTTCTTCGCCTCAGCAGCAGCCTTCATCCGCGCCAGCAATTCTTCCTTGCTCGGACGCTCGCCAAACGGCTTCTTCTTGGACCCAACGGCATTATGCTCCGCATGTTTCGGTGCGTTTTTGCCCATCTTTGGTGCTCCAGATGCTTTATAATCCATAACAGATTCCTTCAAATTTGGGCGTCATTACCACGAGGCAAAACCTTATGCACCTGCTAGCAGCAACTCCGGGCGCAATATCTGACGGCTCTGAACCTGTCGATCTGGGGCAGACCCCCGCCGACATCGTGTTCATCTCCGCCGCAGACACCGAACTCGCCGCTTTGTCAGAGGCCCGCGCAGAAATGAGCGCGCCCCCAACATTGCGCCTCGCCTCCATGATGCACCTGCAACACCCGATGTCCGTTGACCTGCACATCGACGACTGCGCCTCCAAATCACGCCTCGTGATCGCGCGTGTGCTTGGCGGTGCAGGCTACTGGAAATACGGACTGGTCCAATACGCCGCCCGCTTGCACGACGCAGGTATCCCCTTCGTGGCCCTCCCCGGTGACGACAAACCCGATCAAGAACTCCGCGAACTCTCGACAGTCGCAAACGCAGACTACGACGCGCTGTGGTCCTACCTCGTCGAGGGCGGCCCCGCGAACAGCCAAAATTTCCTATCTTACGCCGCCGCCATGCTGGACGGTTCTGAGAAACCACAAACAGCCTCGCCACTCCTTCGCGCAGGCATCTACCTGCCAGATCGCGGCATTTCCGACGCATCCGCGGTGCACGCGCTGTGCACGCCCGGTGCACGCATTGTGCCAATCATCTTCTACCGCGCCCTCGTGCAAGGCGGCGGCCTCAATCCGATCAACCGCCTCGTGCGCAGCCTGACCCGCAAAGGCCTGACACCATTGCCAATTTTCGTGGCCTCCCTGAAAGACCCCCTCAGCGTCGCCACCTTAGAGAGCATCTTCAAAGCCTCCCCACCGCAAGTCATCCTCAACTGCACCGCTTTCGCCGTAGGCTCCCCCCATTCTGGCGACAATTCTCCCGAAAACCCGCTGACAATGGACGCCGCAAACAAGGCCCCGATCTTCCAAGTGATCCTGTCGAGCACCACCGAAAAAGCGTGGGAAAACAACATACAAGGTCTCTCCGCCCGCGACATCGCGATGAACGTCGCTCTACCAGAAGTCGACGGGCGGATCCTGTCCCGTGCCGTCTCCTTCAAAGGCGAAGCCTTCTTTGATGAAGCCACCGAATGCCCCATCGCCACCTACCAAGGCAACGGCAACCGTATCGACTATGTGGCTGATCTCACAGAGAAAATGGCGTCCTTGCGCGCCACAGACAACGCCGACAAAAAAGTGGCCCTGATCCTCGCCAACTACCCCAACAAAGACGGACGCTTGGCCAACGGCGTCGGCCTCGACACCCCCGCCGCCACCGTCAACACGTTGAATTTACTAAAAGATAACGGATACACCGTAACCTCGCCCGACAGCGCCCAATCCCTCATGGACCAAATGATGGCAGGGCCCACCAACTGGCTCACGGACCGCGCCGAAACAAACGGCGGAGAAACCCTCCCGCTCGATATCTACAAAACCCACTTCAATAACCTCCCTTGGGCACTCAAAGAACAAATCACCACACGCTGGGGCGAACCCGAAGCGGATCCTTTTCTATGTCCAATTAAACTCCCGCCGGAGGCGGCACTCGGCTTCAAACTCTCGATCCACCGCTTTGGCAACGCCATCGTCGGCCTACAACCCGCGCGCGGCTACAACATAGACCCCACGGAAACCTACCACTCCCCAGATCTTGTGCCGCCACACAACTACTTGGCCTTTTACTTCTGGATCAGACACCACTGGACCGCAGACGCCATCGTGCACATGGGTAAACACGGCAACCTCGAATGGTTACCGGGAAAAGCTGTAGCATTATCAGACACCTGCTGGCCCGAGGCAATATTAGGCACAACGCCACACATCTACCCCTTCATCGTGAATGACCCTGGCGAAGGCACCCAAGCCAAACGGCGCACAAGTGCCGTCATCATCGACCACCTGACACCCCCACTGACCCGTGCAGAAAGCTACGGGCCGATGCGCGACTTAGAGGCCCTCGTCGATGAATACTACGAAGCGGCGGGCGTAGACCCGCGCAGAATCAATCACTTACGGGAACAAATTCTATCCCTCTCGGACGTCACAGGTCTTGCCAAAGACGCAGGTTTCAACGGCGACGCAGACGGCGACTTGGGCAAACTCGACGCCTACCTGTGCGAACTCAAAGAGGCCCAAATCCGCGACGGCCTGCACATTTTCGGGCAATCCCCGACTGGTGTGCTTGAACGCGATCTCGCCATCGCCCTTGCCCGCGTCCCCCGCGAAAACGGCAAAGGGGCCGATGCCTCACTCCTGCGCGCGCTCGCCAAAGACCTCGACCTGTCCTTCGACCCCCTCGACTGCAACCTCGCCGACCCGACAGACGAAAAGCCAAACGCTCTCAAAGACTTAACGCAAGACACATGGCGCACCAAAGGCGACACAGTAGAGCGCTTAGAACTCCTCTCCCAAAACCTGCTGCGGGACGGGGGGTGGGGCGATCTGAGCTTTAGCTCAGGAGCGTCACAACCCGTCCTCGATGAAATCCAAAACCGGATCTTGCCCACAATCCGCGCCTGCGGGCCCGACGAGGGCGCGGGTCTCCTCACCGCCCTTGCAGGGCAGTTCGTCGCCCCGGCACCATCCGGTGCTCCCACCCGCGGGCGGCTCGATGTCCTACCAACGGGCCGCAATTTCTATTCCGTTGACAGCCGCGCAGTTCCCACCCCAACCGCTTGGGCCTTAGGCTGGAAATCCGCAAACCTGCTCATTGAAAAACACCTGCAAGACCACGGCGACTGGCCCCGCACCATGCTCGTCACCGCTTGGGGCACAGCAAACATGCGCACGGGCGGCGACGATATCGCCCAAGCGCTGGCACTCATGGGCGTCAAGCCGACTTGGGACAGCGCCAACAGGCGAGTCACAGGTTTCGAGGTCTTACCCCAAGGCGTCCTTGGCCGCCCGCGCGTCGATGTCACCCTGCGCATCTCAGGTTTCTTCCGCGACGCCTTCCCGCAACTTATCGCCCTGATCGACAGCGCCGCCCGCGCCGTGCAAGCGCTTGACGAGCCCGCCGACCTCAACCCCTCCGCCGCCCGCGCGAAAGCAGGCGAAGACCAAGCCCGCGTCTTCGGCTCCAAACCCGGCGCCTATGGTGCGGGCTTGCAAGCGATGATCGACGAAAAACTCTGGGCCGACAAAGCCGACCTTGGAGAAGCCTACCTCACATGGGGCTCTTACGCCTACGACGCGAAATCCCAAGGACGGGCCGCAAAAGCCGAATTCACCCAGCGCCTGTCCCAAACCGAAGCCATCGTGCAAAACCAAGACAACCGCGAACACGACATCCTTGATAGCGACGACTACTACCAATTCGAAGGAGGCGCTGCGGCGGCCGTCTCAACAATCCAAGGCCGCGACAGACCCATCTATCACAACGATCATTCACGCCCAGAACGCCCCGTCATTCGCACGCTAGAAGATGAAATCGGGCGCGTTGTGCGCAGCCGCGTGGTCAACCCGAAATGGATCGATGGGGTCAAACGGCACGGCTATAAAGGGGCGTTCGAGATCGCGGCAACCGTCGATTACCTCTTCGCCTTTGCCGCAACCACAGGGGCCGTCAGCAACCATCACTTCGATCTGGTCGAAGAAGCATTCCTAGAGGACGACGCAACCCGCGACTTCATCGGTGACGTCAACGCGCCCGCATTGCGCGAGATCGCCGAGCGGCTCCAAGAAGCGATTGACCGCAACCTTTGGACGCCAAAATCCAACTCGGCGCGCGCACGGATTGCAGGCATTATCGGATCTTAGATACCAGTCGCCAAAGCAGCAGTACCAATATATCCGACCAGTAAAAGAAGAGAAAACAACCGCATTTGACCTGCACCCAATTTATGTTTTTTCTCGTAATATGGGTGAATCATGCTTTCTCATAGGGGAATTCTGAACCACAGTACCCCCTAATGCAAAGTGAAACCAAAACCACACAACTTGCCCCGCCCCAAAAGGATAGACCGATGACCGAAGCCACCCCAGACCTCGAACGCCACGCGATGAAAATGGCCAAGAAGAAGGCCGCCCGCGACAAGATCATGGCGACCAAGACCGACAAAAAGGGCCTCATCATCGTCCACACAGGTAAGGGCAAAGGCAAATCGTCGGCAGCCTTCGGCATGATTTTCCGCTGCATCGCGCACGACATGAAATGCGCCGTGGTGCAGTTCATCAAGGGCGGCATGTCAACGGGCGAGCGCGACCTGATCCTGTCGAAATTCTCAGACGAATGCGCGTTTCACACGATGGGCGAGGGCTTCACTTGGGAAACCCAAGACAAATCCCGCGACACGGAAATGGCACAAGCCGCATGGGCAAAAGCCAAGGAACTGATCCTCGACGAGACCAACACTATGGTCCTACTCGACGAGATCAACATCGCGATCCGCTATGACTACGTCGACATCAACGAGGTCGTCGAATTCCTCGCGACCCAGAAACCCGACATGACCCACGTTGTGCTGACGGGCCGCAACGCACATGTTGACCTGATCGAGATCGCAGATTTGGTGACCGAAATGGAGCTGGTAAAGCATCCGTTCCGTTCAGGTGTTAAAGCGCAGATTGGCGTTGAATTTTAGAGCATGTTGAAGGCTCTCACAATAATTCTGGCGTTTGGCGCAACTACCGTTGATGCTAAAGAAATATGGGGCCGGATCGAAGAAGTTGACGGAAGTGGCGTCGTCCACATCGAAGGTGAGCAGAAAGTCATGCTTTGGGGCCTTGACGCAAATAGCGTCGCAAAGCTCGCTGAATTCCTGACTGGCCGTTGGATCAGATGCAATCAGCTTGCTTTTGATGATGGAACTTCTTTGGGAGACTGCGGACTTTCGCCGAACTTCTCACCACCAATGAATTCGGCTGTATATCTGCACTTGGCCACTTGGTTGCCCGCTTTTGATATGGCGGTGCCTTCGTGTTCGGTTGGTGGCTTTGAGGAACGGTTCATTTTCTCAAGACCCGTCTTGGGTGATCTTCACTATGGCTGTCGAAATGGGGTGCCGAGTACAGGAATGATGATGGTAGAGTTTCAAAACAAACTTCACTAAATCATACTGCACGACGCTTTCCCGAATTCGACTTGATCGAAATCTAATTTTATAGCGATCTCCTAGCACTACTTTTCCAACTGACACGAAGGAACCCCCATGCCCAAACACCGCGTCCTAACAGAGTTCGGCATGGGCACTAGCCTGCGCCGACAAGACTATACCCAAGCTGCCCGTCGCGCCTTGCAAGACGCGCTGTGGCACAACTCGATCAACATGGCGGAACTTTTCGGCTTCCCCAAAGAGGCGATGATCATCGACGTCGAAATCGCCTGCCAGCAGCCAGACCGCGTCGATAAATCCGCCCTGCTCGACATCTTCCCCTACGGCCAACCAAGTGTCACCGTCACCCACGGCGGCCTCGACATCCCCCGCCCAGACGGCGCGCCAACGGTTATCGCCAACGCCGCGATTAACGTCTCATTCATGATGGAGCGCACATAATGGATCCCAAAAACGATCAACGCATGATTATTGAAATGGGCATGGGCAACGACCTTCACGGCATGGACTATCAAAAGGCCGCCCGCCGCGCGATCGAAGACGCATTCAGCCACTCGACCCTGCCGATCTTTGGCACGCTGGGCATAGCGACGGACGAAATGCGCGTCGCTGTGACCGTCGGTGTGCAAGAACCCGATAAGCTCGACACAAACGCCCTCGCCGAAATGCTGCCACGCGGACGCGCCACGGTGACGGCCGTTCTCGGCGGGCAAAACGTGAGCAACCCAGAGACTGGCGACACCGCCGTCATCGCCACCGCTGCAGTGGAAGCCTTCCTGCCCAATCAATCCAACAACTGGCTCCAGTCGTGAAGCTAGAGCAATCCCACCGCGACGCGCTGCACGACGTTCTGCAATGGCGGCGCGATGTGCGACACTTTAAGACCGACCCGATTGAACCCGAAATCCTGCGCCGTCTTAGCCACGTCATGGACCTCGCGCCCTCCGTCGGCAACGCGCGGCCTTGGCGTATACTGAACGTCGAAAGCTCTGATCTGCGTGCGCAAGTGATAGCCGACTTTGAGGTCGAGAACGCCAAGGCAGCAACCAAATACAAAGGCACCAAAAAGGTCGACTACATGGCGCTAAAACTCGCTGGCCTGCATGACGCGCCCGTGCATCTTGCAGTCTTCACCGACCACACACCCGCCGAGGGCCACGGATTGGGGCGTCAAACCATGCCAGAGATGCTCAACTATTCCACCGTCGCGGCCATCCACACGCTCTGGATCGCGGCGCGCGCTGAAAACATCGGTCTTGGCTGGGTCTCGATACTAAACCCCGACAACATCCGCACTATCATGGGCGTGCCAGGCACGTGGTCGCTGACGGGCTACCTTTGCCTCGGCTATGCCGCCAAAGACGACGACACGCCACTTTTGCACCGCGCCAACTGGCAAGAGAACACCTCTGCCAGCTGGAAAACGGTCTAACCACGCGTCCAATTTTCGGCGAAAATTGGCTACCCGCCCGCAGCTTTACGCACAGCCGATAAAGTGGCCCCTGTCGACAGCGCCTCCTCATCAATCTTGCAGGCAATAATCGCGACAGTCCCGCTCGCCTTCGCCCGCGCAAAAGCATCCGCAAACTGCACGCCATCTGTGACCAATTCGCCGTGACCGCCATAGGCCTTGGCCAAAGCAACCCAATCAGGGTTCGCCAGCATCGTCCCCGACACCCGACCTGGATAATGCTTTTCCTGATGCATGCGAATGGTCCCGTAACGGCCATTGTCCATTACGATCACAATCGGTTTTGCGCCATGCTGCACAGCCGTGGAAAGCTCGTTACACGTCATCTGAAAACAGCCGTCGCCCGCAAGACAAACCACATCCCGATCAGGGTATTCCAACGAGGCCGAAATCGCCGCAGGAAAGCCATACCCCATCGACCCAGAGGTCGGCGCCAACTGCGTGCCATGCTGCTTGTAGACGAAATAGCGATGCAACCACGCGGCATAATTCCCCGCGCCATTGGTCAGCACAGCATCATCGCCCAAGTTGTCCGACAACCACTTGATGACCTGCTCTTGCTTGACCGCACCGGGGCTTTCAAACGGCGTGATCCAGCCCTCGTAATCGGCACGTGCGGCTTTACGCCAAGCCTCCCACTTTGGGGTAATCTCCATCGTCGCCGCCGTAATCGCCAACTGCTCGACCGCCAAATCACCGCGACAAACATAGCCAATATCAGCCCCATAAACGCGGCCAATCTCATCGGCATCGGCATGAATATGAAGGATCGCCTTCTTCGGATCAGCAGGGTCCACAAGCGTATACCCCTGCGTTTCAATATCCCCAAACCGCGTGCCAATCAGCAGCAAGCAATCCGCCTCGCGCATCCGCGCAGCCAGCTTTGGGTTCACTCCAACATTCAGATCACCCGCAAAATGCGTATGCCTGTTATCCATGTAATCCTGACGGCGGAAACTTGTCACAACAGGTGCGCCTGTAACCTCGGCCAGCTTTGCCACAGCCTTGCTCGCAGCAGCACTCCATTGCGACCCACCGATCACAATCATCGGCCGTTCCGACGCCATCAGCGCAGACAAGACATCAGGTCCAACGCGCCCCGCACCATGGCTAACCTGACCGCTAAAATCAGGCACATCCGCACGCGCCGACAGCATATTCTCAGGCAGCGCCAACACCACAGGACCAGGCCTGCCGCTTTTCGCCACACGAAACGCGCGCGCGATATATTCGGGCAAACGCTCCGTATCATCAACCTGTGCGACCCATTTGGCGAGCCCGCCGAACATCGCGCGGTAATCCACCTCTTGGAACGTCTCGCGGTCCGTCTGGCGGTTATCAATCTGGCCCACAAACAGCACCATCGGCGTGCTATCTTGCATCGCCACATGCACGCCCGCGCTCGCATTACACGCCCCCGGACCACGGGTGACAAAGCAGACACCAGCCTCGCCCGTCATCTTGCCGTAAGCCTCGGCCATCATCGCGGCACCGCCCTCTTGGCGACACACGACGTTCTGAATACCGCTCTCATAAAGCCCATCAAGGGCCGCGAGAAAGCTCTCCCCTGGCACAGAAAACACGCGCTTAACTCCCAGTTTTTCCAACTGATCGCTCAAAATTTTTCCGCCGTGTCGTTCCATGTCAAATCGCTCCCTTACGCATTTGCGCACAGCATGTGTCAGACTGTGCGCAGTGGCAACAGGCGAAGTTTGCGCTATATAACGATCAACCAAAAAAGGGACGATAGCATGACCAAACTGCTCGGCATTTCAGGCGCTTTGCGCAAGGCCTCCACCAACACGGCGCTGTTGCGCCAAGCCGCCGAAATCTTCACGCCCAGCGCGTTCATCGAGGGTGATCTCAACCTGCCGCTCTACAACGGCGACGTGGAAGAGGCGGACGGGATCCCCGCATCTGTCCAAACTCTCGCCGACCAGATCAAGGCCGCCGACGCGATCATCATCGCAAGTCCCGAGTATAACAAAGGTATCACAGGGGTCATCAAAAACGCCCTTGATTGGGTTAGCCGCACAGAGGGCAACCCTTGGGCGGGCAAGCCTGTCGCGATCATGTCCGCAGCAGCAGGTCGCGCAGGCGGCGAGCGCTCGCAATACGCCCTGCGCTTGGCGCTTGCGCCCTTCGACATTGATCTGGTGCAAGCGCCTGAGCTGCTCGTCGGTTCCAACTTCCAAGAATTCGACGCCACAGGGAAACTTATCAACGAACGCTATGTCGCGACGCTGACAACGCTGATGGAAAAGTTACGCGCCAAGCTTTAATCCCGCACCGCGACCTCGATCAAATTGCCGTCGGGGTCGCGCAGATAAATCGACATGATCGGCCCTGTGGCACCCGTGCGCCTGACAGGGCCATCAATCACAGCGACACCAAGCCCGTCCAAATGCAGGGTCCATTCGGCCAACGGAGTATCGGTCAGAAAACACAAATCCGCAGACCCCGCCATCGGCACCTTCGCGTGGGGTGCAAACGGCGCATCGCCGCTGTGCAAATTGATCTTCTGATCCCCAAACTTCAGCGCCCATCGCTGGCTGCCGTCGGCCACGGTAAACGCCTCTGCCATCATGCCCAGCGCATCCTCATAGAACCGCACAGACCGCGCAATATCCGCAACTGTCAAAACCAAATGATCCAAAGCCTTCACGCGTGGCATTTGCGAACTCCTCAAAACCTGCCTAGAACACACCTATGACAGAGCAACCCGACCGCATGCAAACATTAGCCGACCCGATGGATATCGGGCGCGCGCAGGCCTTGGCCGCCACCCTTGGCGACATGACACCAATTGAGGTTGGCGATCCCCTGCCACCTTTTGCGCATCACATCTACTTTTGGGATGCGCAGCCGCCCAACGCCTTGGGCCGCGACGGGCATCCCGCCAAGGGCAGCTTTATTCCCGATCTCGGTCTGCCGCGTCGGATGTGGGCCGCCGGAAAACTCGTCTGGCATCGCCCGCTTCTCGCAGGCATCCGCGCTGAAAAAACCTCTGTGATCGAAAGCATCACCCGCAAATCTGGCCGTTCTGGTCCGCTGGCTTTTGTGCGCGTGCGCCACGACATCAAGCAACGCATGACCCTTGCCCTGACCGAATACCAAGACCTCGTTTACCGCGAAGACCAACCGCAAGCACAGCCAGCGCCACCCATGGCCCCAACGGGCGAGGACCACGCCGAAACCGTGCATTTCGACAGCACACTCCTGTTCCGCTACTCCGCGCTCACCTTCAACGGCCACCGCATCCACTACGACGAAAGCTATGCGCGAGACGTCGAAGGCTACAACGGCCTCGTCGTTCACGGCCCGCTTCTCGCACATCTGTTGATGGGATTGGCCCAGCGCCAATTAGGCACCCTCACCTCATTCGCCTACCGCGCCACATCTCCCCTCATGCACCATGAGACAGCGACGCTCTGCTGGAAAGACAACTCCGCATGGGTGCGCGGCCCAGATGGACGGCAATGCATGATCGCGGAAGCCTCTTAAAGACTACGCTCCGGTCTAAAATCATCAGGGATCGTATCGCGATCCTCTAACACCAAATCGGCCATGACCTCGCCCATTTTCGGCGCCATGCCAAAGCCGATCTTGAACCCGCCATTGGCCACAAATTCACCGCGCCTAAACGGATGCGCCCCCAACATCGGCGCACGGCTCCGACTGCGCGGACGCACGCCTGCCCAACGCTCGATCACAGGGGCATCGGCCAGAACAGGGAACAATTGCCGCGCTTTCGCAATCACATCTTCCAGCAAATCATCCGTCGCAAACGGATCATCAAAATGCCGCTCTGTGGTGGACCCAATCGCCACCGTACCGTCAAAATGTGGCACGATATGCAAGGTCTCGGCGAACAACTGCGGTAGCCCAACCGCGTCGAATTGCAGCAAGGCACCCTGCCCCTTCGCACCTGCGCCAACGAGCCGCGTATGCTGTGCTGTCATCTCCTCTAACCCGCGCCACCCCGTCGCCCATACAACGCGACCCTCGGCCGGTCCGTCACTGACAATCTCACCACCAAGCGCCACAAACGCAGCGGCCAAGGCCTTTGTCGCAGCCCTCGGATGGATCAGCGCAGTCAACGTATCATGCACGAGCATGCCGCTTGGACTAGGCGGCGACCACGTCGCATCACCTACGGGAACAACCTCCCAAACCGCAGCATCGCCCCAAAATTCCGCCGCAGTCACCGCACGCTCCTTGGCCAAGGCAATCGCCGCGCCGTCCGCCAAAGGCTGCAAGCGCCCTGCCCGCACATATCCCGTAGCCAACCCCGTCCGCGCAGTCACCCCAGCCCAGAAATCCGCCTGCATCAAAAGGCTTTCCAACTGGAACGCTTTCTTTTCGCCCCATTTCTCAGGCACATGCGGCGCAAGCGCGCCCACGATCCCGCCACTGGCCCCAGCGGCCACACCGCTGGGGTCAATCACCCGCACCTTTGCCCCACGAAGCGCACAGGCATAAGCAACCGAAAGGCCAAACACCCCCGCGCCCATTACTGTCACATCCATAGTTGCCATTCGCTGTTCCACCGCTCAAAGATAGCTCACCCATAAGGCAAAGACACATGACCGACCAGACCGCCCCCCTCATTTGGCGCGAGACCGACGCAGGCCGCGTGCCAGTCTCGACGCAATTCGACGATCCCTACTATTCGCTCGGCGGCGGCTTGGATGAAACGCGTCATGTTTTCCTCGGCGGGAATGACCTCCACGCACGGTTTACGGATGACCTGCACATCGGCGAGCTTGGCTTTGGAACAGGGCTAAACCTGCTTGTCACATGGACCGACTGGCTCAAGGCACCCCACGGAAAACTGCACTTCACGTCATTCGAGGCCTACCCAATGGCAAAATCCGACATGGCCGAAGCGCTCACAGCCTTCCCCGAGGTAGCGCCCCTAAGTTCAATCCTACTCGACAAATGGTCTGCTGGTGACGGCCCAGTGAACATCGCCGAAAACCTCACCCTAGAGGTCATCATCGGCGATGCGCGTGAAACACTCCCCGCGTGGCAAGGCCGCGCCGACGCATGGTTCCTCGACGGATTTTCCCCCGCCAAAAACCCCGCACTTTGGGAGCCAACACTCTTGCAATCTGTCGCAGATCACACCGCACCTAACGGCACCGCCGCCACGTACTCTGCCGCAGGCCACGTACGCCAATCGCTGACCGCCGCTGGGTTCAACGTTTCCCGCGTGCAAGGTTTCGGACGCAAACGCCACATGACCACCGCAAGGATAGCGCATGCAAAATAACCCGCGCCTTGGCATGATCCTCATGTCGCTCACCGCCTTTATCTTCGCAGTGCAAGACGGCTTCTCGCGCCACCTCGCGGGCGAATATAACGTCATGATGGTCGTCATGATCCGCTACTGGTTTTTCGCGGCCTTCGTGATCACCATCGCCACCCGTAAAGAGGGCTCTCTCAGGGCCGCTGCCGCCACAACCCAACCCGTCCTCCAGATCACACGCGGCCTGCTGCTCGCGGGCGAAATCTGCGTCATGGTCGCGGGCTTTGTGCTCCTTGGCCTTGTCGAGAGTCACGCAATCTTTGCCTGCTACCCGCTCCTCGTCGCAGCCTTCTCTGGGCCGATCTTGGGCGAAAAAGTCGGCTGGCGCCGCTGGGCCGCCATCGCCGTAGGCTTCATCGGGGTGCTCGTGATCCTACGCCCCGGATTTGCAGTGTTCTCACCCTACGCCGTGATCCCACTCGCCTCCGCCGTAATGTTCGCGATCTATAGCTTGCTCACGCGCTACGCCTCACGCCGCGATAGTGCGGCCACTTCGTTCTTCTGGACAGGGGTGACAGGCTCGGTCGCTATGACAGCCGTTGGCCTATGGTATTGGGAACCCATGACAGGCCCCGACTGGATCATGATGTGCGCACTTTGCGTGACGGGGGCAACGGGGCACTTCCTGCTCATCAAAACCTACGAAGTCGCCGAGGCCTCCGCTGTGCAACCCTTCGCCTATTTCCAACTGCTGTTCGGCGTGTTGATCGGGATCACCGCGTTCGGCGAAGTCCTTACCACCAACGTCGCCATCGGTGCCGCCATTGTTGTGGCCGCTGGCCTCTTCACACTCCTACGTGCCCGCGCAGTGGCGCTCACGGTCGACCAATAGGGCGCGGACTGGAAATCGGCGCGGGGGCACGTGGCGCAGCAGGGGCCGCGGCGGCAGAGCTCGGCTCGGACAACACTTCGACCGCAGGACGCACCTTTGGGCGCACCAAAAGCTTCTCGCCAATCAGAAGCTCCATAAACTTGATCGGGCCCGCCTCGCCCGTCAATCGGGCCTCATACACAGGGATCGATTCCGTCACGCGCATCACGTAATTGCGGGTCTCGCGGAACGGAATATGCTCGATCCAATCAACAACATCGGCCTCGCCCACACGTGGATCGCCGCGCTCGTCCATCCAGTCACGCGGACGGCTAGGCCCCGCATTATACCCCGCCGCCATCATCACAGGCGAATAGCCAAATTCATCGGCCAATGTGCGCAGATACGTAGACCCCAGCCGCGCATTATAAGACGGATCAGACGTTAATCGACCCTTGCTATAAGGCTCGCCAATCTGGCGTGAGACCTCCTCGGCCGTCGCTGGCATCAACTGCATCAGGCCCAGCGCGCCAACAGGGCTGCCAACGCCTGCGTTAAACTCGCTCTCGCGGCGTGCAATCGACAGGGCAAGGGCGGCAGGAACAGGCAAATCCGCGTCCTTCAACTCATGCAATGGAAAGTAAATCGACGGAATCAAAATCCCCCGCGAAATCGCCGTTTTACCCAACAGAACCTCGTAATAAGGTTCGTCCATCTTGCTCAGCAACGCGCCCAACTGCGACAACTGGGTCGCATCCAACCGCTTGCCCAACTCGGCGAAAAACATCGTCGCGGACCCGCGCTCGCCTGCCTGCAACAACATCAACGCCGCCCGCGTCAGATCATCGTTCAGGAACGGCGCACCTTCCCAATTGGTCGGATCATTCTTGCCCGTCAAATTCGGATCGAGCGACATGCCCAAATGCTCGGCTGCCAGCAATCCATAAAACCCCGTCTGATGTTGCGCGGCGATTGCATAAGCGGCATTTGCAGCCTCAGGATTGCCCAGCACATCTTGGGTCCGACCAATCCAATACTGCATGCGGCCCTCTGAGATCGGGCTGTCCACCGTGGCATCAGCCACTTGAAAATGCGTCAAAGCAAGCTGTGGCTTATCCAAATACGTCAGCGCCACGTACCCTGCGATCCATTCCAAATCCGCAAAGTCGCTGCCTTCGGTCAAAAAGTGGTTTGCCGCCAATTCATAGGCACTTTGCGCTCGGCCCTCGCGCATTTCCCAACGGGCCAAAACCCGCCGCCAACTTGCCCAACGAAACGGCACGCCCAAGGCTACAACCGACGTCGAACGCGCCTTCAAAATCTCAATCGCATCTGTGCGATCCCCACGACTTGCAAGCCAGTTAAAGCGGTCATAGGCCAACCCGACGCTGTCCTTCATCGCCTCAGGCACCAACGCGACCTTTGCCGCGATATCACTCTGCTTACGGATATACGCGATGCGGGCATTGGCTAAAGCCACCTGATCCGCGTCCAAAACGTCAAACATCCGCTCGGCCTCTGTCGTGCGCCAAGACCACAAAAGCTGGTCGGTGCGCGCCACATGAAACGGCGCCAAAACCTCTGGGTAAGCGGCCAGCATCGCGTCGTGGCCAGTCTCGGACAAGCGGTAAGTCTTCCAAATCTCGACCAAAAGCGCCTTTGCCTTGGCATCCTGACCCGTCGCAAATAGGGCCTCGGCCAACCTTGCCGCACCCTCGCCACTGTCAGGAATTGCATCGCCGAACCAACCCAAAACAAACTGCGGGTTCAACCCCTCGGGCATCATCTCCTCGCCCGCGGCCCGCACGCGCTCCATGCTCGGCCAATCGGTGCGACGGTTTACAAACCCGCCGTATCCCTCAAATTCCGCCTCGCCCTTGCGCAACTGCAACCACAAAATCACATCTCGGGTCACGGCGTCCTCGGCCATCGCCATGCCAATATCCCAGCCATCATTGACCGCCGCCTTCACAGCAGCCACACCGCGCGTATCCACCTCTTGCGACACCAAAGCCGCAGGAGTGATAAAAAGAGCCGCAGTAAGAGCAAGAAAACGCATGATTATGTCCTGTTTTTGGCCTGCATACCACAGCCTAGCCCGCTTGGGAGAAGGGGCAATGTCAAAACTTGTTCATCGGCGGAAACCCGTCTAATGTCCGCGCGATTTCAACGGTCTGATTCAAGACCTCTCCATAAGGATACGCGTCATGTTCAAAGGGTCTCTTCCCGCACTTGTCACGCCGTTTGCAAACGGCAAAGTGGACATTGCAACGCTGAAAAAACTTGTGGACTGGCATGTGGATCAAGGCAGCCACGGCCTCGTCCCCGTCGGCACAACTGGCGAAAGCCCGACCTTGACCCACGAAGAACACGATCTGGTGGTGCAAACCGTTGTGGCGCAAGCCGCAGGGCGCATCCCCGTGATCGCGGGCGCAGGCTCAAATAACACCGTCGAGACCGTGCGCTTGGTCGAGGCTGCAAAAGCGGCTGGCGCAGACGCAGCATTGGTCGTCACACCCTATTACAACAAGCCAACGCAACGCGGCCTGATCGCGCATTTCGAGGCCGCCGCCGCAGTCGGCCTGCCGATCATCATCTATAACATCCCAGGTCGGTCCGTCGTCGATATGACACCTGAAACGATGGGTGTTTTGGCAAAACTGCCGATGATTGTCGGCGTCAAAGACGCAACAGGCGACCTGTCCCGCGTCCCAAAACAGCGGATGCGCTGCGGCAACGACTTCGTGCAACTCTCTGGCGAAGACGCAACAGCCCTCGGCTTCAACGCGCACGGCGGGGTGGGGTGTATTTCGGTCACCGCGAACATCGCAGCGAAACTTTGTGCGGAATTCCAAGAAACCACGCTCAAAGGCGACTACGCTAAGGCCCTCATCCAACTTGACCGCCTTATGCCATTGCACGAAGCAGTCTTTCTAGAGCCAGGTCTTGTTGGCGCGAAATACGGCATGTCACTCTTGGGTCTCTGCTCGGACGAGGTCCGCTCGCCGCTCACGTCCCTGACCGACGAGACAAAAGCCGCGATCAAAGCAGGCATGCAGCACGCTGGCTTGATCAACTAAACCTTCGGGGCGGGCTCATGCTCGCCCCAAACGGGACCGTGTCCACCTTGACCGCAAAGGTCAGCATTGCGGACAAAGCCGCCATTGACTACGGCGGTGCCAATGGCTGCTTTTCAAATACCGCACCGGCAGCGAAAAGCGCTATGGGCGGGTTCCGGAATTTCGCTGCGCTCCGATCCAAAGACAGCTTTGGGGCACGGTTTTAGTAGATTGACCCTAGCTGCCGGACGAATTCTTTGCTTGGCTTCGCCAAAGGACCGTTTTCGCACATACTCAAGATCGTGCTGGGTTTTGCTTGGAAGGGACAGGGAGGTAGAGTGCCGCGGGCAGGTCTTTCAAACTCAGGGCTGCAAAATCATATTCCAAGGCGCCCAAACGAATTAGGTCCTCGAAGCAATTCTCAAATACCTGTAATAATTGAATTTTCAGCTTAGAGTCGCGAAACTGATTCAAACTCGGCCAATCCTAAAGCCCCTAGATAAATGATTGCGCATCGTAAACAGCAATGCGGCGCCAGGTAAGATTGATGCGACAGTTACCGCCATTACCAATCCAATATCGGTCTGAAAGCCAAAGAGCGCATTGATTGCCATGCTGATCGGTTTGCCATTGGTTGTCGTCAGGATGCGCGCGAAAACCACCTCTACCCATGAGAACATAAAGCAAAAGAATGCGGTGACTGCGATGCCTGAGGAGATTTGTGGCATGAGGAATTTCCAAACAAACCGTGGGCGTGAATAGCCGTCGAGAAATGCGGTTTCATCCATTTCTTTGGGAATGCCCGAGATGAAGCCTTGCAAGATCCAGATTGAGATTGGCAGATTGAACAAGCAATGTGCCAACCCAATGCCAAAGACCGAGTTCACAATGCCTAAGCTGGAAAAGAGCTGGAATATTGGCAAAGTGAGCACCACAGGCGGTGTGATCCGAAAGGCGATGAAGGCAAGGAAGAGATGTTTATCGCCGACGAACGACATGCGGGAGAAAGCATAGGCCGCGGGTATCGCCACGGGAATGGTAATCGCGATGTTGATCAACACATAGGCAATCGAATTGAGGAAAGCCGAGCGCAAGTTGGGACTACTCCAGATGCCAGCGTAATTTGAAAGCGTAAAGGCGCCGACATCGGTGGTGGGCGTCGGCAAGGTTGCCGTGAAGCTGATCATGGTCATTTGGATCAGTGGTAAGCACGCAAAGGCAATGAAGCTGAGTAAGAGCGTTCGTTTCACTACACCCAAATATTTCAACGGGCGCTTCATGCTGCCTCTGCGCGATCAAGCCTGCCTTGGGCTTTGCTAAAGGTCCATGCGACCATCAACACGATCAGGAAATAGATCACGGAGCGGGCGGCGGAGGGGCCATAGTTGAAGGCCTTGATCTCTTCGCCAAGATCAACGGCGAGGAACATGGTCGCACCGTTTGGCCCGCCCGCGTTGATCGGAAATGCCTCGGAGTAGATCATGAATGAGTCCATGAACCGCAACAGGATTGCCATAAGAAGCACGTTGTAAAGTTTTGGCAGCTGAATGTAGCGGAACACCTGCCAAGGGCCCGCGCTATCGATTGCTGCGGCCTGATAATGGGCAGCAGGAATTGTGGTGAGTGCACTGTAGCACAGGATCACCACAAGACTGGTCCAATGCCAGACATCCATTGCGATGATCACCGCCCAAGTATGCGGAATGGAGAACTTCCAATCGGCAGGCCAACCAACTTGAGGGAAAAGCCGACCCAGAATGCCGATTTCTGGATTGAGCAGGCTGAGCCAAAGTGATGGGATCATGTTCCACGGCACAAGAAGCGGCAGGGCTATGATGGCGAGTGTGATGCCGACCCAGAATTTCCCTCGGGGAATGCAAAGAGCGATCGCGATGCCAAGTGGAATTTGGATCGTGAGGATCAGGACTGAGAATAAAGTGCTACGGCCAAAGCTCGCCCAGAAGCGGGCAGAGCCAATGATTTCTGTATACCAGTCGGTTCCGACCCAGAAACGCGCATCGAGAATGAAGATTTCGAAGAAGGAATAGTTGATCACTGTTATTAGGGGGATCAGCCCGATGAGCCCAAGCACAAGCGTTGCGGGTAAGACGAAAATCCAGCCTGTGTTGTCGCGATTTTTCAAATGAGCGCCTCCAAATGCGATTTCTACCTGATCAGACAATAATCACTTCTGTCCCCCAGTTAGTGCAGTTGGAAATAAGATCCTTGGACAAGCTGCTGTCGGTGAAGAGCATGGTTACATCGCTCAGAGAGCAGATCGTGAGCGGCGCTTTGCGTTCGAATTTAATATGATCCGCGACGACCATGACCTTGCGGGATCTTTTGATAGCGGTGCTGCTGACCATGATTTCTTGGCCATCAAAATCAAGCAGGTCACCATCTGGATCAATTGCAGAGCAGCCAAGGACAGAATAATCAAACTTGAATTGCTTCACCATCTCCACGGTCAACCCGCCGACAATGCCGCCGTCTGCGCGTCGCAGGACGCCGCCAGCCAAGATGATTTCACAGCTGTGATTTGCAGCCAGAATATTTGCGATGTTCAAATTGTTGGTAACGACGAGCAGGTTTTCGTGATCAAGGAGTTCATGCGCTACGGCCTCGGTGGTGGTTCCGATGTTCATAAAGACCGAGGCACCATTGGGAATTTCCTGCGCACATCTGACAGCAATCGCCTTCTTGCCAGCCTCGTTTAACTTGCGGCGTTCTTCATATTGAATATTGATGACGCCCGAAGGGACAACTGCGCCCCCGTGCACGCGTTTAAGTCGTCCACTGTCTGCCAAATCGGACAGATCGCGACGGATGGTTTGGACGGTCACATCATAGAGTTCTGCAAGGCCGTCAACCGTGACTTTTCCGTCTTTACGGGCCAGTTCGAGTATCTCTTGTTGTCTGAAGTTCGAGACCATGGCTTCCTCACTCGCATTACCGTAACGCACGCCAAGGCTGCGGTGTCCGTTTCCCAGTAATAACCAACAGCGTTGACCAAACGTCAAGAGTTCGATTCGCATCAACGTGTTTGAAATTGAACAATTTGGGACGCATCGAAAATAAAAACGCCTCAGTTTCAGCGTGTTAGGATAAAACGAAAGAAAACGAACATTCGTTATTGCTTTAGTTTCTAATTCAGTGTTGTTTGACGCTACGTCGCAAGCTGGGAGGCTGTGGCGGAATATGAATGCGGGGAGGCTTCAGTGGACCAACGTGAAACTCACGACGTCGTCGACCTTTTTGTTATTGGTGGCGGCATCAATGGATGCGGTATTGCCCGTGACGCGGTCGGTCGCGGGCTCAGCGTTGAGTTGGCTGAAATGAACGATTTGGCCTCGGCCACGTCCTCTGCGTCGACCAAGCTTTTCCACGGCGGATTACGCTATCTGGAGTATTGGGAGGTCCGTCTTGTGCGTGAGGCGTTGATTGAACGCGAGACGCTACTGCGAGCGATGCCGCATATTTCTTGGCCGATGCGGTTCGTGCTACCCTACCATGAAGACATGCGCTTTGACGGCGACACGCCGACGTCGAAGGTTTTGAATATTGTGATGCCGTGGATGAAGGGGCGCAGGCCTGCATGGCTCATTCGTTTTGGGTTGTTTCTTTACGACAATCTTGGTGGACGTAAGATTTTGAAGGGGACAACCTCTTTGAGCCTGAATGGAACACCTGAGGGGTCACCACTTGATGACCGCTTTCAGAAGGCGTTTGAGTATTCGGATTGCTGGATCGAAGATAGCCGCTTGGTTGCCCTTAATGCCCGCGACGCCCAAGCCCGCGGCGCAAAGATCAATGTCCGCACCAAGGTTGCATCGGCAGAGCAGATTGACGGCATTTGGCATGTGGTCATCGAGCCAAAAGGTTGCACCCCGCGCGTTGTGAAGGCACGTATGTTGGTGAATGCTGGTGGCCCGTGGGTGGAAAATATTATCCGCAACACCGTGCGTATCAATTCCACCGAAGGTGTGCGGCTTGTGCGCGGCAGTCACATCGTGACCCGCAAGCTTTATGACCATGACAAATGCTATTTCTTTCAGGGTGAAGACGGGCGGATCATCTTTACGATCCCTTACGAGACCGATTTCACATTGATAGGCACGACTGATGCCGACCATACAGATGTTAATCAAAAGCCAGTTTGCACGCCTGAAGAGCAAGATTACCTTTTGGCGTTCGCGTCCAAATATCTGAAAAAGGACGTCACAAAAGATGATGTCGTCTGGACCTACTCCGGCGTGCGACCGCTTTATAATGATGGCGCTAGCTCGGCCACTGCGGCAACCCGCGATTATGTATTAAAGGTTGATCAGTCGGCCGGCGCGCCGATCCTGAATGTCTTTGGCGGCAAAATCACGACATACCGTAGGCTGGCTGAAACGGCTTTGGAAAAGATCACGCCATTCTTTCCAAAAGCGGGCAAGCCCTGGACCGCAGGCGTGCCATTACCGGGTGGTAACTTTCCGGTGGACGGGGTTGACGCGCTGACACAGCGACTAGCCGCGCGGTATACTTTTCTGAGCCCCACTTGGGTCGCCCGTTTGATCAAAGCTTACGGTCTGGATGCATTCAATGTGCTGGGCGACGCGAAGGTTGAGGCTGATCTTGGTAAAAACTTCGGGGCGAACTTGACTGAGCGGGAAGTGAACTGGCTGGTTGAAAACGAATTTGCGCGAACTGCGGAGGATATCGTTTGGCGTCGCTCAAAACTAGGTCTTCGTCTGACGACACAAGAAATTGACGTGCTTGACGCATGGCTGGCAAAAGCGCCTGCTACGTCGTCACAGCAGCACGCAGTGTAAGCTGCGAAAAGGGGAGAGAGAAATGTCACTTGTTTTAGAGGGCGTGTCGAAGGTCATGAATGGCCAGACACATATTTACCCCACTGATTTGGAGCTGCAGTCGGGCACAATGAACGTGTTGCTTGGGCCAACGTCGTCTGGGAAGACGTCATTGATGCGCCTGATGGCGGGGCTTGATGTGCCTAATACAGGCAAGGTGATCTGGGGCGGCAAAGACGTCACTGGCATGCGTGTGCAAGATCGCGGTGTCGCGATGGTGTATCAGCAGTTCATCAATTATCCGTCAATGACCGTTTACGAGAATATCGCCAGCCCGATGCGGCTGTTGAAACAATCCGCCGATCAGATTGATGCTGCCGTGAAAAAGGCCGCTGACCTTATGAAGCTCACCCCGTTTCTGGATCGTAAACCGCTCGCTCTTTCTGGTGGTCAGCAACAGCGTTGTGCGCTTGCACGGGCGTTGGTGAAAGATGCGGGCCTTGTGTTGCTAGATGAGCCCTTGGCAAACCTCGACTATAAATTGCGCGAAGAATTGCGCGCAGAGATCCCGAAGATTTTTGAAGAAGCGGGTTCAATCTTTGTTTATGCGACCACGGAGCCTGAAGAGGCGCTGTTGCTAGGCGGAAATACCGCCACGATTTGGGAAGGCCGTATCACGCAATTTGACAAGACCCCGATCGTTTATCGCCAGCCAGTGAATGCGACGACCGCGCGTGTTTTCTCGGATCCGCCGATGAACTTTTTAAAGTTTGAAAAGGCTGGCAATCAAATCCGTTTTGCAGATGGGCAGCTGAGCAGTGCCACCTTGGGTGCTTTTGCAGGGCTTGGCGACGGCAGTTATGTCGCGGGCTTTCGTCCAAACCACCTAAAGCTAAACAAAGAAGCGCCCGACGCGCTGGAATTTACGGGCAAGTTGACTGTGACCGAGATCACGGGTTCGGAGACATTTATCCACCTTAAGCATCACGGCGAAAACTGGGTCGGCCTCGTGCACGGCGTTAAGAATTTGAAAATTGGTGCGCCACTGAGCGTCTATCTGGATCAAGCTCACGTTTATATCTTTGCGCAAGACGGCACCTCTGTCGCCCCTGCGTCTTATGCAGCTGCAGCTTGAGGGAACGGAACAATGGCAAAAATTACCCTCGAAAATCTGGCACATTCCTACCTGCCGAACCCAAAGCATGAAGACGACTATGCGCTTAAAGAGTTAAATCACGATTGGGTGGATGGCGAGGCCTATGCCCTGCTTGGGTCGTCTGGGTGCGGGAAATCCACTTTGCTCAATATCATTTCTGGCCTGTTGCACCCCAGTCAAGGGCGCATTCTGTTCAACGATAAGGACGTCACAAACGCGCCCACGACGCAGCGCAATATCGCGCAGGTGTTCCAGTTCCCCGTGGTCTATGACACGATGACCGTGCGCGATAACTTGGCGTTTCCACTGCGAAACCGTGGCGCGGATCCGACCTATATTAAAGACCGCGTGCAGCAGATTGCCGCGATGATCGGGATGGAAGACAGCCTGAACCACAAGGCGCGTGGCTTGACGGCAGATGCCAAGCAAAAGATCTCGCTTGGTCGTGGCATGGTGCGTGAAGACGTGAATGCGTTGTTGTTTGACGAGCCGCTGACGGTGATCGATCCGCATATGAAGTGGGAGTTGCGCACGCAGCTCAAATCACTGCACCACGAGTTTGGCCACACGATGATTTATGTGACCCATGACCAGACCGAAGCGCTGACCTTCGCGGATAAAGTGGTTGTCATGTATGATGGCCGCGTTGTGCAAATGGGCACGCCACAAGAATTGTTCGAGACCCCTGAGCATACGTTTGTTGGTTACTTCATCGGGTCTCCGGGCATGAATGTGCTTGCTGCCGAAGTGCAAGGAGATACCGCTGTCATTGGCGGGACACAAATCGCACTGGGCAAAGGTTTTGGCCGCCCTACTGGGAACGTTGAACTGGGTGTGCGGCCCGAATTCACCTCGCTGAGTGCGGGTGATGCTGGATTGCCCGTGACAATCAAGCGGGTTGAAGATGTCGGTCGCCACAAGATTGTGCGCGCTGATTTCCAAGGCACGGAGATCAACATTTTGGCGGGAGAGGGCGAAAATATCTCGCCCGATATGAACCGCGTTGTTTTCGATAACGCCGGCATCAACGTCTATTCCAATAGCTGGCGCGTCGCGCCCGAGGTGGCGTGATGACACAGGTATTCTGCTCCCATTTAAAAGGAACCCGTCATGAATAAGACAGTCAATCAAAAGGCCTGGTTTCTGATTTTACCTGTGCTTCTGCTCGTCGCGTTTTCGGCGGTTATTCCGCTGATGACGGTCGTGAACTATTCGGTGCAAGACACCTTTGGACAAAACAAGTTTTTCTGGGCCGGTCTGAACTGGTTTAAGGAAATGATGGCATCAGAGCGCATGTGGGATGCCCTTGGTCGCCAGATTGCTTTCTCCACCATCATCTTGGCGATTGAAATTCCCTTGGGCATTTTTGTGGCGCTGAACATGCCGAAGAAAGGGTTCTGGGCTTCAACTTGCCTGATCTTGATGTCGCTGCCTTTGCTTATTCCTTGGAATGTGGTCGGCACGATTTGGCAGATTTTTGGGCGCGTTGATATTGGTCTGCTTGGCTATACTTTGGCCGCGATGGGGATCGATTATAACTATACGCAAGACTTCTATGCGGCATGGGCGACTGTCATCGTGATGGATGTTTGGCACTGGACATCGCTGGTTGCGTTGCTTGCCTATGCGGGTTTGCAGTCTATCCCTGATGCCTACTATCAAGCTGCAAAGATCGACCAAGCCAGCCGTTGGAAAGTATTCCGCTTTATCGAGCTGCCCAAGATCATGGGCGTGCTGATGATCGCGATCCTTTTGCGCTTTATGGACAGTTTCATGATCTACACCGAGCCCTTTGTGGTGACAGGTGGTGGCCCAGGTAACTCGACGACGTTCTTGTCGATTGACTTGGTCAAGATGGCGCTTGGACAATTCGACCTTGGCCCCGCAGCCGCGTTCTCGATTATGTATTACCTCGTGATCCTGCTGATTTCATACGTCTTCTACACTGTGATGACGAACCTCGATAAAAGGGATGGCCACTGATGTCTGACTTTACAAACACAGCAACAAAGCGCGGCTTTGCCCTACCAAAGATCAAGGGCAATGCAATCGTAATGGGCCTATACCTGCTGTTCCTTCTCTTGCCGATCTATTGGCTTTTGAACATGAGCCTGAAGAACAATTCGGAGATTTTGAACAGCTTCACACTTTGGCCGCAAGACTTGACGTTCGACAACTACATCACGATCCTGACGGACCCGTCGTGGTATATGGGATACGTGAACTCGATGATATATGTCGTCATGAACATGGTCATCTCGTTGGTTGTCGCACTACCTGCTGCCTATGCCTTCAGCCGCTATACCTTTCTGGGTGACAAGCACTTGTTCTTTTGGTTGCTTACCAACCGGATGGCCCCACCAGCGGTTTTCGCACTGCCATTCTTTCAGCTATACAGCTCGGTCGGCTTGTTCGACACGCATATCGCTGTGGCTTTGGCGCACGCCTTGTTCAACGTGCCGCTAGCGGTATGGATCTTAGAAGGGTTCATGCGTGGCGTGCCCAAGGAAATCGACGAGACTGCTTATATCGACGGCTATTCGTTTCCGAGGTTCTTCTTGCGTATTTTTACACCACTCGTGGCATCAGGGATCGGTGTGACGGCGTTCTTCTTGTTCATGTTCTCTTGGGTTGAGCTGCTGCTGAGCCGGACGTTAACATCGGTGAACGCCAAGCCGATTGCCGCCACTATGACACGCACCGTCGGTGCTGCTGGGATCGACTGGGGGGTCCTCGCTGCAGCGGGTGTTCTCACAATCATTCCGGGCGCTTTGGTGATCTATTTTGTTCGCAACTACATCGCCAAGGGCTTTGCCCTAGGCCGCGTGTAAGAAAAGAAAGAGGAGAAAAACAATGGACTGGATGGCATGGACTTGGCCGACCGCCGCTTTCTTTGGCGTGATCGCACTAACCTTGATCACCTTTACGATCTTGGCAATCAAATTTCCTGAGGTGCCGCGCAACGGTGTCCTTGGGATCGAAACGACGCGCGGTGACAGATTGTTCATCACGCTACTGGGCTCGGCCTTTATCAATTTGGCTTGGCTTGGACTGCTCAGCGCCCCCCAATGGGGAGCACTGATCGTATGTCTCTTTTACGCCATTGCGGTTTTCCGCTGGGTTTGAGGGACGGCACTATGGGCAATCCAGTTTGCAAGAGTGGGATTGTCTTGAATGTTCTATTTTTAGGGAGGAACAAAAATGAACTTGCGACTTAAAGGAACGACTGCGTTAAGCCTAGCTGCTTGCATGCTTGCCGCACCTGCGTTCGCCGATATGGATGCCGCTAAGGCATTCCTTGATACTGAGATTGGCGATCTTTCGACGCTCTCACGCGCTGACCAAGAAGCCGAACTTCAGTGGTTCGTCGACGCGGCAACACCATATGCTGGTATGTCGATCAACGTTGTGTCCGAGACGATTGGCACTCACACGTATGAGTCCACCGTTCTGGCTCCTGCGTTTGAAGCCATCACGGGCATCAAGGTCACGCATGACCTGATCGGTGAAGGCGACGTTGTTGAAAAGCTGCAGACACAAATGCAGTCAGGTGAAAACATCTATGACGCCTATATCAACGACTCCGATCTTATCGGCACGCATTGGCGTTATAAGCAGGCGCGTAACCTGACCGACTGGATGGCCGGCGAAGGTGCTGCTGTGACCAACCCTGGTCTTGATCTGGAGGACTTCATTGGTATTTCCTTCACGACCGGTCCAGACGGTAAAGTCTATCAGTTGCCTGACCAACAGTTCGCGAACCTCTATTGGTTCCGTGCTGACTGGTTCGACGACGAGCAGAACAAAGCAGACTTCCTCGCGAAGTATGGCTATGAGCTGGGCGTGCCTGTGAACTGGTCTGCATATGAAGATATCGCAGAATTCTTCACGGGTCGTGACCTGTCACGTATGGGCGTTGAAGGCGATGTCTTTGGTAACATGGACTACGGCAAGAAAGACCCGTCTTTGGGTTGGCGCTATACTGATGCGTGGCTTTCCATGGCTGGTGCTGGCGACAAGGGCGAGCCAAACGGTTTGCCAGTCGATGAATGGGGCATTCGTGTGAACGAAAAATCCCAACCTGTTGGATCATGCGTTGCACGTGGCGGCGATACTAACGGGCCAGCCGCAGTTTATGCTGTGACGAAGGCTATCGAATGGCTGCAAAAGTATTCGCCGCCTGCTGCTGCTGGTATGACATTCTCTGAAGCGGGTCCAATTCCTGCCCAAGGCAATGTCGCACAGCAGATGTTCTGGTACACTGCGTTTACTGCTGCGTCGATCGAACCTGATCTGCCCGTGATGAACGAAGATGGCACGCCAAAGTGGCGTATGGCACCTTCGCCGCACGGTGCATATTGGACCGAAGGCACCAAGATCGGCTACCAAGACGCCGGTTCATGGACGCTGATGGAATCGACACCAGTTGATCGTGCGCAGGCTGCGTGGCTCTATGCGCAGTTCGTGACATCCAAGACCGTCGACGTGAAGAAAAGCCATGTTGGTCTGACATTCATTCGTGAATCAACGATCCAAGATGCAAGCTTTACCGAGCGTGCGCCGAAACTTGGTGGCTTGATCGAATTCTATCGTTCACCAGCGCGGGTTCAGTGGTCGCCAACAGGCACCAACGTTCCTGATTACCCAAAGCTGGCACAACTGTGGTGGCAGAACATCGGCGACGCTATGTCCGGTGCGAAAACGCCACAAGAAGCACTTGATGCGCTTTGTGCTGATCAGGAAAAAATCCTGATCCGTTTGCAGCAATCAGGCGTTCAGGGCGAACTTGGCCCAGTGATGAACGACGAAGTTGATCCGCAGATTTGGTTTGACGCACCTGGTGCGCCACAGCCGAAGCTTGAGAATGAGGACGAGACACCTGTCACGATCTCTTATGACGAGCTGATCAAGTCTTGGCAGTAAGCTAAACATCTGGGGCCACATTGTTGGCCCCAGATACCCTGCCATCCACTTAGTTCTCAAAGACAGTCGAATGATCCGCCGCTTCGTGTGGCCTTGGCATTCCTGTAACTAATTCATCGAGGCCGCACATGACCTATATTCTCGCAATTGACCAAGGCACGACATCAACCCGTGCGATGGTGTTTGATAGCGCGATGGGTGTTGTGGTCAGCGAACACAAAGAGTTCGCACAGCATTTCCCAAACTCAGGCTGGGTCGAACACGATCCGCTTGATTTGTGGGAGACAACGCTTGCTACCTGCAATGACGCTTTGAGAAATGCGGGTATCTCGGCGGGCCAGATTTCCGCAATTGGCATCACCAATCAGCGTGAAACCACGATTGTTTGGGATCAGACCACGGGTGAACCCATTTACAATGCAATCGTCTGGCAAGATAGGCGCACGGCCGATCAATGCCGCAGTTTGCGCGATGCCGGCCATGGTGAGATGATCACCGAGCGCACGGGCCTCTTGGTTGATCCGTATTTTTCGGGCACCAAGTTGGGTTGGATTCTTGACCATGTTGAAGGTGCCCGTGCCCGCGCAAGCAATGGTGAATTGCTGTTTGGCACGGTTGATAGTTTCCTGATTTGGAAGCTGACGGGCGGTGCGGTTCATGCGACAGACGCGACGAATGCCGCGCGCACAATGCTTTACGATATCCGCAAGGGACGCTGGAGCAAGACCATCTGCGATCTGCTTGATATCCCGATGCAGATGCTTCCCGAGGTCAAAGACAGCGCTGCTGATTTCGGCGAGACCAACGCGGCCATCTTTGGTGTGCCAATCCCGATTTGCGGCGTTGCAGGTGATCAGCAAGCGGCTGCGGTGGGACAGGCCTGTTTTGAGCCGGGCATGATGAAATCAACCTATGGCACGGGCTGTTTTGCGCTCTTGAACACAGGCGAGACGCCTGTTGTGTCGAAAAATCGCCTATTGACCACGATTGCCTATCAGTTGGACGGTAAGCCAACTTACGCGCTGGAAGGTTCGATTTTCGTGGCGGGCGCTGTTGTGCAATGGTTGCGTGACGGCCTTAATATCATCAGCGACGCGGCCGAGACACAAGCGCTGGCAGCTCAAGCCGACCCGCATCAGAATGTTGTGATTGTTCCAGCCTTTGTGGGACTGGGCGCACCTTATTGGAATGCCGAATGCCGTGGCGCCGCCTTTGGACTGACACGCGGCACGGGCCCTGCTGAAATGGCTAAGGCCGCGCTGGAGAGTGTGGGGTATCAGACGCGTGATTTGCTAGAAGCTATGTCTGCCGATTGGCAAGCGACGGGCGTGCAACCGACCTTGAGGGTTGATGGCGGCATGTCGGCAAGCGATTGGGCGATGCAATTTCTGTCCGATATTATTGGCGCACCAGTCGATCGCCCCAAAATTCGCGAAACGACTGCCCTTGGTGCCGCTTGGCTCGCGGGCATGCATGTTGGTCTCTATCCTGATCAGGCGACGTTCGCCGCGCGGTGGGCCTGCGAAACCGAATTTACACCGAAAATGGAAGAGGCCACGCGGCAGGACAAATATGCGTCTTGGAAAAAGGCCGTCCATGCCACGATGAGTTTTTGAGGAAGTAATATGACTGATATGACCCTGCGGCGCTATTTGACGCAAAGCGCATTAGACCCTAACCTGATTTTCCTGCTTGAAGATATCGCGAGTTCATGTCGCGTCATCGCGGACCATGTGCGCAATGGTGCGTTTGAGGGCAACCTTGGCTCTGCCAATGCGACAAACATTCAAGGCGAGACACAAAAGACTCTCGATATTTTGGCGAACGATGAGTTTGAGCGGATTTGTGCAAACAGTCCGCATCTTGCGGCGCTTGTGTCCGAAGAAGTCGAGGAGGTCACGTGGTTGAAGGAGCCCGAAGCGGGGGACTATCTGCTTTATTTCGACCCTTTGGATGGCTCGTCGAATTTGGATGTGAACTTGTCCGTTGGCTCCATTTTCGCGGTGATGCAGGTGCAGTCGGAGGGGGACCGCAATGTCCTGCACAAAGGGCGTCATCAGGTCTGCGCGGGATACGCGATTTATGGACCTTCCTTGATGTTTGTTCTTACTGTTGGTGGCAAGGTCGCTGGCTTTACCTGTCAGCATGGCACCGGAGATTTTCGACTAACCCACCCCGATATGAAAGTGCCTGCCGAGACGTCCGAATTCGCGATCAATACCTCGCGCTATCGCTATTGGGACGCGCCTGTGCGTCGCTACGTCGACGAATGTGTCGCAGGCGAAGAGGGTGTGCGGCTTCGGTCGTTCAATATGCGCTGGACTGCATCAATGGTTGCCGAAATCCACCGCATTTTGACGCGTGGCGGCGTCTTTTTGTATCCCGCCGATAGCAATAACCGCAATGCGGGTGGCAAGCTCAGGCTGATGTATGAGGCTAATCCCATGGCCATGATTATTGAACAAGCGGGTGGAGCGGCCTCTACGGGGCATACCCCTATTTTAGATATCGCGCCCACAGGTCCGCACCAGCGGGTCCCCGTCATTCTTGGGTCGCGGTCCGAGGTTGAACGGCTCATCACTTATCACACGACTGAACGCGCGACTGCGCAATAGGAATTTACAGTATGGCCCTCGTTTCACTTCGCCAATTACTCGATCATGCGGCAGAGCACACCTATGCGCTACCTGCATTTAACGTAAACAATATGGAACAGATGTTGGCGATTATGGCTGCGGCTGACGCGACAGATAGTCCGGTGATTATGCAGGCCAGCCGTGGTGCGCGTGCTTTTGCCAATGATATCGTGCTGTCGCATTTAATCCGCGCGGCCATCGAACTTTATCCGCATATCCCTGTTTGCATGCACCAAGATCACGGCAATTCGCCTGCCACATGTATGTCCGCGATCGCCAATGGGTTTTCGTCGGTGATGATGGACGGATCGTTGCAGGGTGACGGCAAAACACCTGCCGATTTTGCCTATAACGTCGCAGTGACCGCAAAGGTGACCGAGATGGCGCACCTTGTAGGTGTCTCGGTTGAAGGGGAGCTTGGGCATCTAGGCTCGCTTGAGACTGGAAAAGGTGAGGTTGAGGATGGTCACGGATTTGACGGCGTCATGGACCGCGCATCTTTGGTGACGGACCCTGATGAGGCTGCTGAATTCGTGCGCCTGACGCAAGTTGACGCGCTAGCAGTCGCGATTGGCACATCGCATGGGGCCTATAAGTTTTCGCGAAAGCCAGACGGTGACATCTTGGCGATGGATGCGCTTCAGGCGATCCATGCACGTATTCCTGATACGCATTTGGTAATGCATGGCTCGTCATCGGTCCCACAGGACCTGCAAGATATCATCAACACTTATGGCGGACAAATCGCGCCCACGTGGGGCGTGCCTGTTGAGGAAATTGAGCGCGGCATCAAGCACGGAGTGCGCAAAGTTAATATTGATACTGATCTGCGCATGGCGCTGACGGGGGCCATTCGTAAGGTGTTTGCTGAGACCCCAAGCGAGTTCGACCCGCGAAAATATCTTGCTCTAGGTGTCGACGCGATGACCGCCGTCTGCAAAGATCGGTTCGAGCGATTTGGTGCGGCGGGCATGGCCGGTAAGATTAATCCGGTCCCGCTGTCGCAGATGGCCAATCGCTACGTTTCTGCCAATTTGGCACTCGCTTCATAAGGCAATAGATCGATGTTTTCATTCTCCAGCCCCCAAACCATCCACTTTGGACGCGGTCAAAGCCAGCAAGCGGCGAGCATTGCAAAAGGCTTTGGCGAAACCGTTCTTTTAATTCATGGGGCCAATGCCAAGCGGGCCGAATGGCTGGTGACGTCTTGCCGTGACGCGGGACTCACAATAAAAACAATGGCTTGCCAGAATGAACCGTCGTTGCCCGATATCGAACGTGCCTTGGGGGGGCTGCAAGGGTTCCGTCCGGCGGTTGTGATCGGGCTTGGTGGAGGGTCCGTCATTGACTTTGCCAAGGCGCTGGCAGCCCTGATCCCCTGCGCGGGGCCTGCCCTAAGTTATCTTGAAGTCGTAGGAGATGGCCGCCCACTGGACGCCTCGCCAATTCCGATGATTGCAATGCCGACCACAGCAGGCACTGGTGCAGAAGTGACGAAGAACGCCGTGATTTCTGTGCCTGAACGTGGCCTGAAGGTCAGCTTACGCGACCCACGCATGATCCCGCAGATTGCCATTGTTGACGCGGGCCTAATGCAAGGCGCGCCGCAACATGTGACACTTGCCGCAGGGTTGGATGCTGTCACACAGGTGATCGAGCCTTACCTATCGATCAAATCAAACCCGATGACCGACGCGATTTGTCGCGCGGCTATTCCGGTTGGTTTGCGCGAACTGCGTGCTGTGGTTGAAAACGACGCGCCGAACGCGTGGGATGCGATGGCTTGGGTTAGCACCTGTGGCGGGTTGGCTTTGGCCAATGCAGGACTGGGAGCCGTTCATGGTTTTGCAGGTGTCATCGGCGGCAAAACCAATGCACCCCACGGTGAAATTTGCGGAACATTGCTGCCTGCAGTGCTCGAAAGTCACTCACGAAAAGCGGAGGAACATACCGACATTCACGGCCGGCTGTCTTGGGTATTGGAGCAAATTGACACTCACTTTGCCATGGGTCGTAAAGGTGAGGGGCTTATCGAACTCAGGCTATGGTCGACCACACTGGGCCTGCGCAGCCTCAAGGAACTGGGACTGTCTTCGGGCGACTATGGAGCTGTCGCTGATGCCGCTGTTAAGGCGTCCTCAATGAAAGGGAACCCGTTTTCGCTAACTCATTTGGACCTGATAGAGATACTACGAGCGGCAAGTTAAACTCACAAACGATATGGGCCATGTTCTCCGCTTCTCTGCGAGCGATCTTCTTGTCCTCGAAAGCCGCCATTTGCTGCGCCACAGAAAATCAGTAGAGTGGGCTCAATCTTGACCTTCGCTGCAATCTGCACCTTCGTGTTTTTCCAGTTTGGCTGACAATTTCGGCGCAATGGTCAAAATTGGTTAACTTTCCTCAAATCTGCGCAGCCACTCCTTCGAATACCGCACCTCACCACAACCACCAAACTTTGCCGCCCGCGCAAGCTCCGCATCCAGCCTTGCTATCCGCCCCGCGCCCATCGCGACGCCAGCTTCAGGCCAAAACGCCGTGACATCCAAAACATCCCCGTTCCGTTTCATATCAATACGCCCGATCAACTGATCGCCCTCCATCACGGGAAACACGTAATAGCCGTATTGCCGCTTTGGCGCAGGCACAAAAATCTCGATCCTGTAGTGATAGCCAAACAGCCACTCCGCCCGCTTACGGTCACGCAAGGCAGGATCAAAGGGCGACAAAATCCGTACGCGGCTCTGCGGCGTATCTACGACTTCATCCATCACATCAGGCCGCGCCAGCACGCGCTTTGCCGTACCGTCTGCGCCCATAACATCGACCTCAATCGCCCGCCCATCGGCCAAGGCCGCAGCCGCCCAAGCCTTCGCCTCTGTCTTCGTCGCCAAATCCCAAAACGCGGAAATCTCGGTGCTGGTGGCAAACCCAAGCTTGTCGAGTGCCGCCCCACACGCCCACTCAACCGTGTCAGCCTCGTCCATCCGCGCATTCAATCGCTCCGCAGGAATCACCCGCTCGGTCAGATCATAAACCTTGCGAAAATTGTCGCGACGGACCACCGACAATTGCCCGGACCGCCACAAATACTCAAGCGCGGTCTTCGACGGATGCCAATCCCACCAGCCGCCCGATCCACGGCTCTCGCCCTTGCCAACATCGCCAGATCCGCATTCGCCGTGGTCCGAAATTTGGCGCAGAACATCATCGATTTTCTGGGTGAAATCGTCGCGCCGCCATGCCTTCCAACGGCTCTCCAACCGCGCGCCATCGCGGGCAAACTTGTGCCGCCAATGGGGAAATAGCGCCATGTCAATGGCGGCGGCATCATGGGTCCAATGCTCGAATACATGGCGGTCGTGCGCTAAGGCATGACCGAGCGCCTCAGGCCGATACTGCTGCCTACGCGACCACAAAATCAGATCATGCGCACGGGCAAAGGTATTGACGCTGTCCAACTGGACAAAGCCCAGATCACCAATAACCCCCGCCAGATCATCGCCCCGACCTGCCCCACGCGGTGCCGCGGCCAAGCCATGACGGCTCAGAAAAATATGCCGGGCACGCGCGTTGTCGATGACAGGCACAGTCATCGCTGCTTCCGCTCAAGACTGCTAATCTGATGATTGCGCATCTGCCGCAACGCCTCCACCAAGATCGCGGTCACAAGGCCAAAATTGAGCAAACCATTTGCCGCCGCCATCCCCGCAAGTAAACGCCATTCAACTGGCAACAGCACATCGCCAAATCCCAACGTCGTGAACGACACCAGCGAGAAATAAACCGCCAGTTCAAGCGTCTCAAATACCCCCAGCCCGACAAAGGCAAACGCCCACATCCAGACCCCCGCCGTCACCTGTGCCAAAATCCAGATCGCAGCAACCACCAGCACCAAGATCAACTTGGGGCGATGCGGTGGACGGGCCAGCCAGACGCTATGACGCACAAACGCCCATTCCATCACCCAGAAACTGACACCCGCAATCAAGATCGACGCCAGCAGTAAACAACTCCCAATCGCAATTTGAACAAACATATCTGACCCCGCTCCGTGACCTATCCACACCATAACGCCACGCGCACAGCTTACCAGTGCACCCGCTCTCTTGTGCAGGCCCGCACCATCGCCTA
>ENA-OWPI01000205-OWPI01000205.1-marine-metagenome-genome-assembly--contig:-NODE-205-length-90720-cov-9.167161_pt1 | contig 90720 bp, 76 predicted proteins | sample MGYA00238138_ERZ651775 | MGnify/ENA primary metagenome ERZ651775 (study PRJEB26906, sample SAMN06265043) | marine metagenome | isolation source: Helgoland LTER site | place: Germany:Helgoland, sampling... | reverse complement strand
CCTGCATTCACTCTTTATAACATGTTGACCCACTAGGGCTCGAACCTAGACTCTTCTGGACCAAAACCAGATGTGTTGCCAGTTACACCATGGGTCAAAAATGATTAAAATGTATAATCAAGCCTGCAAATTTAATAACTTAATTTCATAATTCATTCCTGAAATAAAAAATTTATTATTTCACCCTAAAACTTTTGGGTGGTGTAAATCTTTTATCTCACCGCTAATATTCGTAAATTCGCAAACTATTTAACGAATTAAAATGAAAATGAATTACAATTTCATCAACAAAATTAACGGGTGGGCAATTTTCGCAATAGCTACCATTGTTTATATGCTTACGATAGAAGATACCGCAAGTTTGTGGGATTGTGGAGAGTATATCACAGCGGCTTACAAACTCGAAGTGGGCCACCCTCCTGGCGCTCCACTTTATATGATTTTGGGACGTGTGTTTTCTTTTTTCGCTGCCCCTGAAAATGTAGCATTTTACATCAATTCTCTTTCTGCATTATCGAGTTCTTTCACCATTCTATTCATGTTTTGGTCAATTACCCTTCTTTTGAAGAAATTAATATTACAAGGTAAAAAAGAACTTGAACAGCATGACCAAATCGGTATTTTTGTGTCTGCTTCCATTGGAGCTCTTGCCTATACTTTTACCGATTCATTTTGGTTCTCCGCAGTAGAAGGAGAGGTTTACGCCATGGCCTCCTTGTTTACCGCAGTTATTTTTTGGGCCATTCTGAAATGGGATGAAGAAATGGCCGAACTTCAAGCCAACAGACTCTCATCTAATGCCACCCCAAATCGTTGGTTGTTATTAATTATGTTTCTTCTTGGTTTGGCAATTGGGGTTCACCTTCTAGGTATTCTAGTTATTCCAGCAATTGGTTATGTCATCTATTTTAGAGTAAAAGAAACCACCCGAAACGGCTTTTTCATTGCGGGAATCTTATCCATTATTATTCTCGGGTTTATCCAAGAAGGGGTTATCCCAGGTACAATATCTATGGCATCTAGCTTTGAAACAGCATTTGTTAATTCAATGGGGTTGCCTTTTTATTCGGGTTCCCTTTTCTTTTTTGCGCTACTCATCGCATTTTGCATCTTCGGCGTTCGTTACGCACGAAAGAACAATATGCACCTATTGTCCAACGCACTAATGGGACTCGTCTTTTTATTAATTGGTTATGGTTCTTTTGCTGTTATTGTTATTCGATCTAATGCCAATACACCTCTTGATGAAAATGACCCTGAAAACTTGGTTACACTCCACTCCTACTTGAAAAGGGAGCAATATGGAAGTTCTCCTATTCTTTCCGGGCCTTATTGGAATTCAAAAGAGAATCCCAGGGATCAGTTTGAAGACATTTCCGCCTACCATCTACGCCGTTGGGTTGTGATTGATGAGGATACAGATATTAGAGGTTTTGTTAAAGAAGAGGATGCAAAAAAATGGGCCCTAAAAGAATATAATAACAACATTCCTGGAAATATAGAAATAAAAGAGAAATACTTCGAAACCAATTCAACTATTAGAAAAAATGCTACACCAACTTACGAACAAACCACATTTTTCCCTCGAATGTATTTGGCGCCAAACAATGCAAATGCCAAAAGAAAAGTTAGAGGATATAAATATTGGTCAGGCTATGATCCGAATGAAGATGAAGATACGGAATATGGTATTAAAGAGGACAATGTAAGCTTTGACAAATCAAAACCGGTAAGTGAAACCAATCCTGAAAAAGTTTCTTACAGGTTGCCCACCACAAAAGAAAACCTCAGGTACTTTTGGGACTATCAGCTCAACTGGATGTATTTCAGGTATTTTATGTGGAATTTTTCAGGTAGACAAAATGACATTCAAGGACATGGAGACAATATGCGAGGCAACTGGATCTCTGGATTTAATTTCATTGATGAGAGCCGGCTTGGTAGTCAAGAGTTTTCACCTTTTTACACCAGCGAAAATAAATCAAACAATAAATATTATTTGATTCCATTAATCTTCGCACTAATAGGGTTAATTTATCACTATTTAAAAGCTCCTAAAGATGCTTTTGTTCTAACACTTGCCTTTATTTTCACAGGTATTGCAATTGTCGTTTATTTGAACCAAAAGCCCTTAGAGCCAAGAGAAAGAGACTATGCCTATGCGGGGTCGTTTTACTTCTTTGCAATGTGGATTAGTTTTGGGGTTTATGCTATAATAGATTTTTTAAAATCCAAATTAAAAATCCAAAATGCCAATTTGCGAATTGGTGTAGCCGGCGTTTTAGGCCTTGCTGTACCCTTGATTTTAGCGACAGAAGGATGGGACGATCATAACCGTAGCGGTAAAACTACTGCTCGAGATTTGGCGAAAAATTATCTGGCTTCATGCGAAAAAAATGGAATCATTTTTACAAATGGAGACAATGATACGTTCCCGTTATGGTATGTCCAAGAGGTGGAAGGATACAGAACTGACGTTAGGGTATGTAATTTATCGCTTATGGGAACCGATTGGTACACCAATCAAATGAAAATGAAAGCCTACGAATCTGATCCACTACCCATCAAATTTACTGAAGACCAGATTCTCATGTATGGAGGAAATACAGATCAAATGTACTTCCTCGACTTGAGTAACATTATTTTAGGCTCATCAATTAGCGGAAACCAGTTGCGAGAAATAATAAACTTAAGGCTTCAAGAGGGTGATAATTTGGATAAAGCAAAAGCCAGTTTCGCCCCACTTCAAAAAGGACTAGAAAATCTTTTATTTGAAATAATCAAAACGATTCCAACTAGTAAAAAGAGCATTGAAGAATTAATGCCTCTTCTTTCTTATAATGATAACAAGGACTTTACTGATAATCTGATCTTAAAGTTTACGCTTTTAAAACGAATATATCCAATATTAGAATCTAATCTTAAAAGCATTGATGACCAACAGAAATACAACAAAGTTGTAACTCTTGTCCAAAAGATAAGTGGAATGTTTGAGAACTACGAAAAATCATGGGATTCTGCAGATCTCAAGGCTGCGATGAAATACATGCACGACAATAAAGGGGTGACCAAAATGTCTAATGGAAATGAAGTCAATATCTTCCCGACGAGTAAGTTCAACCTTAAAATAAATAAATCAAATGCCATAAAAGCAGGGATTATTGAAGCGAATGATTCTTGTCCTGAATCCATTACTTTGAATTATGAAGGTCTTCCTGCGATAAGCCGTGAAGAAATCATGATGCTTGATGTTATGGCCAATTTCGATTGGAAAAGGGGCATATACTTCTCAAGTAACCGAGGGTCAAGCTTAGCCACAAGATTACTTTCTCAAGGTTGCCTAAAACAGGTTGGGGTTGCTTATGAATTGAACCCAAGCATTTCTAATAACGTTGCTGATTTGAACAAAAACTATCAAGAAAAAATGTTTTTAGAAAATCAAATTAAGACCATGCTCGATGATCCTGCATTAAATCAAGATTTAGTTGATGATAATTTGGATTTACTCATTCAAAAATCAGACTCACTTGGACTCTTAATTTCCAATCAAAAGAGCAAATACTTCAATGTAGATAAGATGTATGACAAATTGATGAAAAGCTATGAGTATGGAAATATGTCTGACCCCTCAGTCCTTACAGATTATTATGCAAGAAGACATACTGTTCATTACCGACAAGATTTTTTACTGCTTGCTGAACAACTATACTACCTGGGAGATAGAAAAAGAGGAGTGAAAGCATTGGATAAATCACTTCAAGTAATGCCTCCTGAAACTGTATTGGATTTTGGAGAGATTTCTGGATTCGACTATATTACATCTCTCGATATTAATCAAGCTCAAAACAACAAATATGCTGCACGAACAAGTGGTAATTTACATGAATATGTTCAGTTGTATTATATGTTGGGAGAAGCTGATAAAGCAACAGCCCTCGGTAAGAAACTCTTGAAAAATTACCAAAGTGTGTTTAAATATTTTGAAAATAGTGATGCATTGTTCGCAGTAACGCCTGGATTCAGCAGTAGTAATATAGATGATTTATTAGCTGCAACAGATGCCTGCTTTAGAATGTATAGAGTGGCTTCAGATACTAAGTTTAACCCTCAAGGGAAAAATTTAAAAGAAATCACGGAAATGATCAATTATGTGTATTTGATTGTTCATCCTAAAATTAAATCTGAATTGGCGGAAATAGAACTTGAAGATTCCTATCAAGGAATGTTGAACATGCTGAATGGTCAAATGAGCAATATGCTGTTGGAATATGATTATTCTGTGCAATCAAAATAAAAAGGATGTTTCTTTTCCGTGTTCCATATCTGATTCAATTTCTATTTGGACAACGTCAATGGAAGGGAGATGATTTGAGTTGTGTTTACTTAACTTTTGATGATGGCCCTGACCCAAGAAGTACTGAATGGCTGTTAGATTTATTAAGTAAAGAAAAAGTACCATCAACCTTTTTTTGTTTGGGAAGTCAAATAGTAAGGTATCCTGAGCTATATGATGATATCATTAAGAAGGGCCATGCTGTCGGTAACCATACTTATCAACATGAAAAAGGAAATAAAACAAGCACAAAAAATTATATTTCCTCTGTTCAAAAAACGGACGCACTTGTGCACTCAAATCTATTCAGGCCTCCCTACGGGCGGTTAACAAAAAATCAAATGATCTCGTTAAAAAAAATGGATAAAAAAATCGTCATGTGGTCATGGAATTCACAAGATTATAATAAGAACGTCAGTTCGGAATCCATTTTAAAAAACGCCAAGCTTATAAAGGGTGGAGACATCTTGCTTTTTCACAACAACTCAAAATCAGCGAGAACAATAAAAAAGTGTTTGCCCGAAGTTATTCGTATTATTAAAGAAAAGAACTTAAAATTTAAAACCCTCTCATGATGTCGAAAAAGTCGAACATTCTAATATACCTTTTAGGTATTTATGTTGTCTTACAATTTATATGGTGGGGTTATCAAATCATTAATTTGGGTGCACTTGTCGACTCCTCCAACGCCCAATCCTCAAGACGTGTTTTTATGATACTAGGTGAAGGAGGCGTTTTTATTTTAATTCTTCTGGCTGGCTTCTGGCAAATTCAAAAATCGATTAAAAAAGAAATTGAGCTCTCTCAAAATCAAAACAACTTTTTGCTTTCTGTCACTCATGAACTTAAAACACCATTAACATCAATCCAACTGGCGCTCCAAACACTTTCAAAAAGAGATCTCAATAAGGAGCAAACCCAAACCCTCATTGAGAAGGCAATATCTGAAAATGAACGTTTAAAAATATTAATCGATAATATCATTCAGGCTTCAAGTATAGAAAACAAGGGATTGATCGCAGATAAAACATCCCTAAACATTAAATCTTTATTAGAGAGGATCGTTGACAAGTCCAATAAAAGGCAGGAGAATAACCTCGTTAGTTTGAAGTGCCCAAACGAATTTGATATTCTTGCTGATATATTCATGATAGAAACAAGTATTATTAACATTATTGAAAATGCAATCAAATATGCTGGTTCAAATGCCATTATTGTCAAGGTAGAAAATATAGCTCATCATCTGAATATCTCAATAATAGATCAAGGACCCGGTATTGATGATCATGAGAAAAATTTCATTTTTGACAAGTTTTATAGAGTAGGAAATGAAGAAACACGATTGAAAAAAGGAAGCGGTCTTGGCTTATACATTGCCAAACAATTTATTCAATTGCACAATGGAGAGATTACATACACAAAGAACACCCCTTGTGGATCAATATTTACAATAAGTTTACCGTATGAATGAAAAAGTTGGTTTAATAATTCTTGATGGCTGGGGAATTGGTCAGGCTGATCATTCAGATGCCATCCATAAGGCCAAAACACCATTTTTTGATTCACTCATTAATGATTACCCCAATTCTACACTTAAGACCTATGGCGAAAACGTTGGTCTTCCAAAAGGTCAAATGGGTAATTCAGAAGTAGGACACCTCAATATTGGAGCGGGAAGAATTGTGTATCAAGAATTAAGCAGAATCAACAACTCCATTGATAAAGGAGAGTTTAATGAAATCCCTAAGCTTTTTCAGGCTTTTTCAAAAGCCAAAAAAAATGGCAAAAAGACACATTTAATGGGTCTTGTATCGGATGGAGGGGTTCACAGTAGCCAAGAGCATTTGCATGCTTTGTGCGAATTGTCCAGTTCATTGAATATGACTAATGTTTTCGTTCATGCTTTTACAGACGGTAGAGATTGTGATCCCAAAAGTGGTTTGTCATTCATTGAAACGCTTCAAAAGATTACAGATCAGAATAATGTAAAAATAGCCAGTCTTATTGGACGCTATTATGCGATGGATAGGGACCAAAGATGGGAACGAATTAAAAAAGCCCATGACCTAATGACCCAAGGAATTGGTTCAGCTTTCAATACAGCTGCTGATGCAATCCAATCATCTTATAAAAACGGTATTTCTGATGAATTTATCGAGCCTGCATTGATTGATAGAGAAGGTTTAATTGAGGAGGGAGATACTGTGATATTTTTTAATTTCCGTTCGGATAGACCTAGGGAAATCACAAGCGCTTTGACACAAAAGGATTTTCCGGAATTCGAAATGAAGAAGCTCAAACTTAATTTTTATTGCATGACCCGCTACGATGAATCGTTTGAAGGACTAGAGGTCATCTTTGAAAAAGAAAACCTGTCAAATACATTGGGTGAAGTATTGTCTTCTCGAGGAAAAACCCAATTGAGAATTGCAGAAACAGAAAAATACCCTCACGTGACCTTCTTTTTTAATGGGGGAAGAGAGAAACCATTTGGCAGAGAACAAAGGATGTTAGTGAATTCCCCAAAAGTGGCCACCTATGATTTACAACCCGAAATGAGCGCTCATTCTGTCACTCAAAACGTTCTTGATGACATTTCGGAAAACACCCCTGATTTCCTTTGCCTAAACTTCGCCAATCCGGATATGGTTGGACATACGGGAGTTTTCAATGCCATTGTAAAGGCTGTGGAAACCGTTGATTCTTGCCTCGAAAAAATTGTTATAAAAGGCCTTGAAAAAGGCTATACATTTATTGTAATCGCAGACCATGGCAATGCAGATTATGCCGTTAACCCTGACGGATCTCCAAACACAGCGCATAGTTTAAATCCCGTACCATGTGTTTTGGTCTCATCCCCTCCATTAAAAATGGTAAAAGATGGTGTCCTTGGTGATATTGCTCCAACAATTCTGTCTTTATTTGGAATTGAAGCGCCGCAAGAAATGACTGGGAATTCTCTCGTATGAAATTGATTTACAAATCAATACCCTGTACTTAGTTAATTTTTATTAAGTTTAAGAAACAAAAATCATATTATGAAAAAAATTTTTCTATTCCTTTTTCTTGGCCTATTCTTAAACTCATGCAATAGTTACCTCGGAAAAAAATTAAGCAAAAAATCTGCAGAAGATATCGATGTTACAAAAATTGAAGATGCCTGTGATTGTGTTGAAGCCTTTGAAACCATCTCCGCCAACTTCCTAGATGTATATGGTAATAAAACTAGAGAAGAATTAAATGAATTAAGTGATGATAAAAAGGAAAAAATAAAAAAGAAAGTAGACCCCCTATTTGAAAAAAGAAATGAGGTGAATGAGCACTGTAGAAAATTTGGGATCACATACAAAAGATTCACAAATGGACAAACATGTCCTTCTTATAAAGATTTATCAAAAAATGCTGAAAAATTAGAAGAGAAGGGTTTTAAATAAGTCGAAGAAGGAATTTTTAATTTAAGTATAACGCAAATAAGTGACTGTTTTTTATGAACTCTACACTCTTTGTAGTATCTTTGCATCGAATTATAAAAAAAAGTTATGAAAAAATTATTTGTATTATTATTTGTGGGGTCAATTTTGGCTTCATGTGGAGGTAGTGGTTATACTACTGACAAAGAGGAGGCTCTTGAGCTTAAAAAAGAACAAACTGAAAATTTAAAATCTTACTACGAAGATGCACTTGAAATTAAGACTGATTTCGTTGCTGATGAAAAAGATATTTTAGCTGATTACGGTGGAAAGGAAGATGCCCTAATCAAAAAGGCTAAAACCAAAGACGAAAAAGCTTTGGATGCTTTAGCAGATTTAAGAAATCTACAAATGCAGAAATCGAAAGATCTTCGTGAATTACTTAGAAAGACCGAAGATTTTGATGATGCTTTAGACCAATCTATAGAGGACATCGAAGCGTTATTTGATGAAAAAGATAGAAAAGCATTTGATAAAGCTATTGAAGCTGAAAATGAGATCCAGACAAAACTAAGAGAGGCTCATACAAAAGCAGTAGATAAATTAAAGAAAGACTAAATTTCGATAATTTAAGAATCATTAAATTAAAGCCACTTTCGAGTGGCTTTTTTTATGTCCATTAGTTTTTTTTGAACCAAAATCTTTGATAATTTTTATATTTAGGGTTAAATGTATCAAACGAAAACAGACGACATCCCAAAAGACTGGTTTTGGGGCTTAAAAAACCATTGGCGAGCTGATTTAACAGCCTCCCTGAGTGTGGCACTTGTTGCGCTGCCTCTTTCAATGGCAATTGCAGTGGCTTCGGGTGTTCAGCCCTTATCAGGGTTACTCTCTTGTGTTATAGCTGGATTGGTTACTACATTTTTTAGAAGCGGAAAGCTAACCATTAACGGTCCTGCAGCAGGAATGATTACTGTAATTTTTGGTGCCATCATTTCTCTAGATGATGGCAGTGGCCGTGCCATTAATTATGTTTTAGCAGCGATTGTTGTATCTGGAATTCTCCAAGTTTTACTTGGACTACTAAAGCTTGGCAGAATCGCCGAAATATTCCCGTCATCAGTTATCCACGGTATTTTGGCAGCTATTGGTGTAATTATTTTTGCCAAACAAATGCATGTAGCTATTGGTACATCATCCGATGCCGGAAATGCCGTTGGCATTTTAAAAGACCTAGTGGACCAGCTGCCAAATGCAAACCCTTATATCGCTCTGATATCCATAACAGGTATATTTTTAATGTTTTTCCACTCAAAGATTAGCTATAAAGTGTTTCATACCATCCCCGCTCCAGTATGGGTGTTGGCCATTTCGATTCCCATTGTTTTAACTTATAATTATTTTGATGGTCAACATATCGATTTTTTAGGATTGACTTTTGAAAAACCAACAAATTATCTCATTTCTATTCCTTCGGATCTTACAGAAGTCTTTTTGTATCCAGATTTCTCAAAATTAAATACCGGTGTTTTTTGGCTTGTTGTCCTTTCACTAACCATTATATCATCTATTATCAGTCTTGCCGGAGCCAAAGCCATAGACAAGCTGGATCCGTATAAGCGTAAAACAAATCTTAATCGTGACCTTATGGGGCTTGGCGCGAGTACCATAGTTTCTGGAATGCTTGGAGGATTGCCCATTTTGAATGTCATTGTCCGTAGTACAGTAAATGTGCAAAACCAAGCAAAAACCAGATGGTCTAATTTTTTCCATGGCTTCTTGGTTCTTCTTTTTATTGTTGTTTTACAGCCTGTGATGAATATGATTCCTTTAGCGGCGTTAGCGGCAGTGTTGGTTTTTGCAGGAATAAAGTTGGCCTCTCCAAGAGTTTTCAGCGAGGTGTATAAAGAAGGAGTCGAACAGCTTGTATTTATGGTGTCGACCCTATTATTTACAGTTTATAACAATTTACTTTTTGGACTGATTGCAGGTATAATTATAACGCTTATCACTCATATATTAATTGCCCGTATTTCTGTTCCTCAATTTTTCATATATGTCTTTTCTCCACGAAACATAGAACTCAAGAAAAATGGAAGCGATTATGAAATAAAAGTGAGGGGAGTTGCGAACTTCTTAACCTTACTAAAACTTTTAAAGAAACTTGAAACCATTACTCCAGGTACAACATTAGAAATTGACTTTTCAGGAGCAAAAATCATTGACCTGACTGTTCAAGAAGCATTAGATAATTTCCAGCGCTCCCATGAGCTTACTGGTGGCAGTGTAAATTTTGTAGGTTTACACAAACACGTAGCATCTACCAAACACAAATTTGCCCTGAAAAGCAGTACCGCTCCGATCGCAAATAAAACATCACCTCGTCAAAAAATACTGAGAGCATTAGCAAATGCCAACAAATGGTCCTTTGAATTGGGACAAGACAATCGATTCCGAAAGCTTCAAAACTTTCATTTCTTCGATTCAAGACCCATCGAATACAAAGAAAACATTGTTCAGGGCACCTATGATGAAACGAATGTGGATTGGGAGATTTCCGATGTTACTTTTTCTGAGGGAGCCATGCTTGCTAAAGAGGTTTACCATTCTACTATGCAGTATATCAAATTACCCGCAGAGGTGACACCATTTATTTTAAGACGAGAAGAGCTTGTTGATAGAGTATTTGATCGTGTTCGTGTTTTTGGCACCATGAAAGACATCAATTTTAAGAGCAACCCAGAATTTTCAAAACTATATTACCTTAAAGGAGATCAAAGAGAAAAAATAAGATCTCTATTTAACGATGACCTTCTGGACTTTTTTCTTGAAAACCCAATTGAACATGTTGAGTGTAATGGTAAGGAGCTATTAATTGTAGGAGGAGTTGGAATAACAAAAACCGAAAATATTGTTCCGAGGATCAAGTCAATAGCTGAGCTTGTAAAAATAATGGATAACCGAAGCCAATGAATTCACAAAAGCGATATGCTTCTATAAATGAAGTGAAAATTGCTTTTATAAGTATTCTTGCTCTACTCTGCTTTTTCACTTCCTGTATTCCTGTAAAAAGTCTTTTTTTAGGGCATCCAGATGCAAAAGACTTGCATCGCTTTAAGAATAAAGAAATAACCTCTGACAGTTGCTTTTCATTTCAAAAATCAATCAAAATTGACGGCTTCAAAGTCAACGACTGGACAACTGATAAACCCAATTTTAAACCACTTATTGATGTATTAAAAGAACATAGTGTACGTGCGTTTGTCCTCATTCAAGACGACACGATCAAATCTGAATACTACCGACAAGACTTGGATAAATCTTCAATGCACCCATCATACTCTTTAGCAAAATCTTTCATCTCCTGTTTAATTGGAATTGCAATAAACGAAGGACATATTCAAAATGTAAATCAAAAAGTACAAACATTCATCCCTGAATTAGCAAATGGAAAAGGAGAATTACTGACCATAAAACATTTACTTAATCATACTTCTGGAATTAAATTTAGTGTGAGTCAAGATGCCAGATTGTATTATGGAAATAATGTCAGCGCTGAACTTGAAAAAATTGTATTCAGTCATAATCCAGGTGAAAAACAAGCGTATTTAAACCTAAACACACAGCTTTTAGGTGTGATTATTAAAAGATCTACAGGGATGAGTGTTTCCGAGTACGCACAACGAAAACTATGGGCTCCCATAAATATGTGCAACACAGGGTTTTGGAGCGTAGACGGTTTAGGAGTAGAAAAGTCATTTTGTTGTCTTTCAGCCACAGCGTTAGATTTCGCAAAATTTGGAAGACTGTACCTTAATAAGGGAGAATGGAATAAAAATCAAGTTTTTAACACTGACTGGTATAATCAATCTATAAGAAGAGATACTTCTCAAGGCAGCAGCTATAATTACAATTATTCTTGGCATATTGGACTCAAAGAATATGAAGACTACATGGCCATTGGTTTGTATAAACAGCATATTTACATCTCACCAAAAAAGAAGATAATCATTGTTCTATTAAATGATCGAGAAAACAAATTAAAAGCAGAACGAATAAATTGGTGGTACATCTTTCGCCAACTCGTTGACCAGGTTTAAATAGTGTCAGTAGGGTTTGTCTATTTGTTGTTTTATCGTTAATTTCCTTTATGCTAAACCTTTCCATTAGCACAATTAAAGTACACCATTTGTATAGAATCCTTATTTATTGCGTCGTTATTCTATTTTATTCTTGTGATGATCGAAAAATTCCTACATCAAAAAAGGAAGTGGAACTTCGTTACAGGAAGTATGATGCATCTGGCCCCTATAACACCAATCCCATATTTGGAAATGGCATCGAAAACTCAGTTAACTCAAAGAATGAATTAATTTCCGGGAAAAATAAAACAAAAATAGACGGAAAACGGATAGATTCTAGAATACTCAAGCAGCCTAAAACTTATAAGCTTGAAGCTCCAAAACGAATAAATACCCGAGGAATAATTAATATTCCATTAGACTTAAATAAAGTTCAGAAACGAATGGTGGATTCTAGCACCTTTTTGAAAACGGCATTTGGTCCTTCCAAAATGGATCCTACAAAAAAAACAAGAATTAAATTAAGCAAAGTTAAGACGAAAATACCATCATTAGCTGATGCAAAAACACCAATATATAAAGGGAAAGCGATTAAAAACATTAAATATCTTGATGTAAAACAAGGAACCAGTTCCTCCTATATATGGGATGTCTTTCATGACAGTAAAAATCAAATATGGATGGGGACTAACGGTGGCGGTGTAAGCGTATATACTGGAGATAAATTTCGGCATTTCAATGAAGATCATGGCTTGAGTAATAATTTTATTTGGTGTATTGAAGAAGATCGACAAGGCAACATGTGGTTTGGGACTTCTGGCGATGGGGTTTGTATGTTTGACGGAAACAGTTTTTTTCGATTAGAATTTGAAAAAGGCTTTAATGCTACTGATATTAGATTTATTTATGAAGATAAATCGGGTCTCATTTGGATTGGCTCTAAAGATTATGGGGTTTTTACATACAACGGGGAAACACTCACTAATTACACCGTAAACGAAGGTTTACTCAGTAATAAAACGGTGAGTATCTACGAAGATGATAAAAACCGTAAATGGATTTGTACCTCAGAAGGGATAAATATTATTGAAGGAGATTCCACTGTGTGTATCACAAAAAATGAGGGACTTAAGTCGAATGATATAAGTAGAATTATTCAAGATAGTCAAGGGAACTACTGGATTGGATATATAGAGCATGGAATCGATATCTATAATGGAGAGTCATTTACAAACTACAATTCAAAAAACTTCTTGAAAGGAGACAACATTTATGACCTCTTATTGGATGATCATGAAAACGTTTGGATTGCCTCATACAATGAGGGGGTTTGTCAGTATGATGGCAAAGAATTCGTTTGGATAAATGAAACCAATGGATTGAGTGGAGAACATGTATTAAGCCTGGAAAGTGATAAATCTGGCAACATGTGGACAGGAACTGATGGTGATGGAGTTGACATCATAAATTTAAGATCATTCGAGAATTTAAATGAAGGAAATGGTATAATTAACGATTACATATATGCAATCTGCGAAGACCAACATCATCAAATCTGGTTTGGTGGAGAAGATGGAGGGCTCATGATGTATAAAGAGAATCACTATTTCGAAATGCCACAATTTAATACCTTATTAAGTAAACAAATAAATAAAATTTATGAGGATAGTAAAGGGAACATATGGATTGCTACAGAAAAAAAGGGTGTAATTAAAATTCAGGATTCGGAATTTGTGTTTTTTAAGGAGGAAAATGGGCTAATCTCCAACCAGATATATGAAATAATCGAAGATGATAATGGAATAATGTGGTTCGGGTCATCTGAGGATGGTCTTTGCTCTTTTGATGGAAGTTTTTTTACCCATTATAATGAAGAAAATGGTCTTTATACCAACCAAATAAGAACAATCTCAAAAGATTTTGAAGGCAATTTGTTTTTTGGTACATGGGGAAGCGGTGTTATTAAATACGATGGTGTATATTTTCATCAAATCACTGAAAAAGAAGGCTTACATGGTTCAATTATAATTTCTTCATATAATGACTCGAAAGGTCGAGTCTGGTTTGGGTCATTGTCCCATGGCGCTTGTATGTTTGACGGGTCTAGATTTCACTATTTTTCCACTAAAACTGGTCTAAGTAATAATAAAATATGGTCAGTTATTGAGGATACGAGTTCCTCTTCGATTTGGATCGGCACAGAAAACGGTTTAAATCAACTACAGAATATTGAGCTTGGAGTCAATCAAAAGCACAATTGCATGTCGTATAATTGGAATGATGGGATTCGCTGTGTTGACTTTTTAAAATCCAGCGCAATCGTTGATCATTCGGGGGCGCTTTGGTGGGGTACAGGAAAAGGGCTCACTAAGCTGATAAGAAAAAACCTTCCCGCAAATAATTCGATCCCTATTCTAAGGTTAAGAGATATTTCAATCAACAACAGATATATTGATTACTTAACCCCTCCTGATAGTTTAAAATCAAAAATCTCCTATTCATCGGTTAATAAATTCGAAAATGTACCCAAGGATTTGGTGCTTTCATATGATAACAATCACCTTACGTTTGTTTATTCTGCAATTAATTGGTTTAAACCACAAGCCATCACCTACAGCTATTTGTTAGAAGGTTCAGATGAGAATTGGAGTCCTCCCTCAAGTGAAACACATGCTGATTTTACGAATATTCCCGATGGCTCTTATATCTTCAAAGTAAAATCGAGGATTTCTGGTGGCGAATGGTCCGAACCCTTAGAATATCACTTTACAATTACTCCCCCTTGGTGGAATACTTGGTGGGCCCAAACCAGTTATATCCTATTCGGCGTCTTGCTCATTTGGTTATTCATTCTGCAACGAACCAGAAGACTCAGATTGCGACAGCTGAGACTTGTTAAAGAAATTAAGTCCGCTACGAGTGAAATTAGAGAGAAAAAGAATGAAGTTGAACGCCAAAAGAGCTCAAATCTCGAAATGTCAAAAAGAATTCTTGAACAAGACAAACAGTTGATTTTGAGTGCAACAGCGAATACCGTCGCGCATAGCCTGAATAGTCCATTAGGCGCGATCAAGGCCGGTGCTGAAAGCATCATCTATATTTACAATGATATATTTTCCAATGTGATACAAAAATGTTCTCCTCACCAAATCACTTTTGGGTATAACTACGCAAAAAAATATAACGGCAGTCTCATGGAATCAGGAATGGAATCTCTGTCTAGAATTAAAAAAATCAAAGAATATATCAGTGAAAATTTTAAATTAAAGGAAGAAGAATGTGATGAACTCAGCGTATTAATTAGCAAAGTTTATATTGAATCCGAATTAAACTCTCTTACTGAATTTATCATCAAACAAGAAAACAAGAAAGAAGTAATAAAAATGATTGCCACCTTGGTCACATTTGAACAAATCACTTCGAATACTTTAAATGCCACTCAAAAATCTTCAAAAGTAGTTGAGTCCCTTAAAAAGGCTCTAAAAAAAGGACGTGCTGATAAAAAAGTATCGGTTAATGTTCACAAAAGCATTAGAGCTGTAATGGAAGTTATAGACGACGAGATTCAAAAGTCCGGAGTGGTAAAAAACATTATAGATAAAGATGTATTCTACAATAAGACCAATGAATATAAGCTTTTTCAACTTTGGTCCAATCTATTTACATTGCTCCTAAATAGTGCTGATAAAGAAGTACTAATAAAAATACGATCAGAAAAACAAAATGGAAGCTTGATTATTCGTTTTGAAGTAAATTACAAACTCAGCGTGCATTTATTTGATGATAGTGTATATGACATGATTATGAATAAAAAGCAAAACTCAATTGATCTCTCCAGAGCTGTAATTAAAGATATTATTCAAGAATACCATGGAAGTATTTCTATTGATAACCTACAACAGATAAGTATTGTCAATATTCAAATACCAAATGATCAGAAATAACGCAACGCCGCGTCAATTCGTTCTTACTTTATAATGACTCCTTTTTGTCCAAGTGTGTTAATCATCTGCATGTTTTCTGAGCATATTGATTCCGCAGGAAACACAAATCGTTTATCATACATAATATCATTCACCCAAAAACTCACCCAATATTCATTTGACAGCCCAAATACATCCGGCATAATCGGCTCAATCTTTGCTGCCTCATTTGGCAGCAATAATTCAATACAATGCCTTAAAGTAGAAGTTCTAATTTTATCACCTGTCTGGGCATTTTCGCCATAACCAGTAGTAGATACAATGATCCCCTCCATGATGTCATCTCTTAAATTAAGAAGATAGGCATAATACACTTTTTCATTCTCTACAAGCAACTCAACTATAGCAACTGATACGTTTTCAACTTTCGGCCCCTTCAATTCATCTTTCATTGTTATCTGATTTGAGAAACAATTTTATCTGACATATTTAAATACCTATACAAATCGATAGTATGCCCTATTTTATCATCATGTTTTTGTCGGAAAACTTTGTCATTTATCCTGTTTTCTGGAATTTCATAGTGTGCGTCCCTTTTACTTCCTAAACGTACTATGACCCTGTTTTTACTTGGTATTGCAATCATATACTGTCCCATTAAACCTCGGCAATAATAGATTGGATCGCCATTGTTTTTATAAATCCATGTATGCCAACCATATCGCATATTAGGGACGTTTTCTTTTGTTTTCATGGTTGGGGTTTCTAGCATTTTATTCATATACCAATTCGGTACAATCGGTTTCCCATTATAAAAACCATTGTTTAGAAGTAATTGTCCTAAAAGGGCATAATCACGAGCCGTTGCATACATACAGCAAAATGCTTTTTCATCGCCCCCCTCTTTATCCAAACTCCAAAAAGCATCATTTCGAGCACCCATAGGAATCCATAATTTTTCTTCAGTATATTGATTGATTGACTTTCCAGTTGCCTTTTCTAAAATAAATCCTAAAATCTGGGTATTACCACTTTGATAATTGAAGTTTACACCAGGTTTATCAATAACGCGCAATCTGGTTACTAAACCGTATAGGTCAGTTCCATAATAACCCTCTGCAGCCTCAGACAAAGGATTTTTTCCGCTTTCAACCCAATCGAAACCAGCAGACATGGTCAATAAATGGCGTATGGTGATTTTCTCTCTTCCGTTTTTATTAAATTCTGGAATATACTTCCCTGCCAAATCTTCCACACTCGTTATCTTACCTTCTTCAATTGCAATTCCTATGAGCATTCCAATAACCGACTTTGCCGCTGAAAAAGAATTTGATACTTGATTCTGAGTATGTTCATCAAAATATTTCTCATAAACCAGGGTGTCTCCCTGAAAAATCAAAAAAGCCTTGGTATCCATTTTCTGATGATAATCGAGATCCGTTTTCGTTAGTTTAACAGAAGCATCCTTTTCTACAATAAAATGGTAAGGTTGATTTGATTTTTTAATGGTGTTTACTGGAAATAATTCTAAATCATAGATTGTTGGTCCTAATTTTCCTCTAAGGTATGTTTTAGCGATACCTGAATAAAGATAATATCTGCCTGAAAGAAGAATAAATAAATTAACAATAACCACAAGGGTTAAAAGACTATAAGCTGTATATTTTAATGTTTTTTTAATCAAAGCAACAATTAATTTTCTTTTACTACAAAGCCGAAAAGTGATTTAAATTCCTCAAGAATAATGGCTTCAACTTCTTTTTTATCTATCTTTCTACCAAGCTCTTTCTGCATTGAAGTTACGGCTTTATCATCTATTCCACAAGGCACAATATGAGAAAAGAAATCCAAGTTAGTATTGATGTTAAACCCTATACCATGCATGGTAACCCACCTGGAACTTTTCACCCCCATAGCGCATATTTTCCTTGCAGAAGGAAGGTCCGAATCCAACCAAACTCCTGTCATTCCATCAATACGTGATGATTGAATATTAAATTTCATTAAAGTATTAATCACCGCTTCCTCTAAAAAACGCATGTATTTATGAATATCAGTAAAAAACTGTTCCAAATCTAAAATGGGGTATACAACCAGCTGGCCCGGGCCGTGATACGTGATATCTCCCCCTCGATTGATTTTATAAAAAGAAGCCTCTTTAGAGGCTACCTCTTTTTCTGATAATAACAGGTTTTCTTCCTTACCACTCTTACCAATAGTATACACATGTGGATGTTCACATAAAATAAGATAATTAGATGGTGGGGCAAGATTTTCACCGTTTCTAATGGCTATTTTACGGTCAATGGCTTGTCTAAAATAATTTTCTTGTATATCCCAAGCTTCTTTGTAGTCAACCAGCCCAAGATTGATAATAGTTACTTCAGGTAGAGAATTCATTAAAACTTAGATAGCTCTCCTTTTAAGTAATCAATAATTTCAATATCAATAATATCTGCACCATTCATTTCACAAAGATAATATGAAGCCCAGTCCACGATATTAATCAGATATATCGACCTTTCAATAAATGAACCTCCTTTTGCATGAACCAAAAGAACTTTTCCGCATTTTTTCTCTACCGCTTCTTGCGATATTTCAAATCGGCGGTAATTTCTGGGATGTAAGTCTCCTGTATTGAAAAATATAGGCGCAAAACGTTCGTCTCCACCTGTCCAACCGACAAGCTCATTATGATTCATTTCAGGAATTACATGATGCCAACCTAAGTATTTTGAGTTTTCATTAAATTGTTGTCTTGCCCTAACAATAACACCCTCATACTTGGCTTCAGCATAATAAATCCCCACTTTGTTAAAAAGGTGTGATGCCATTTCTTGAGCCAATTTATGAATCGATTCTTTTTCATTTACAATTAACTCACCGCCTTTTAGCATACTTGATTTATGCTCATGAGAAACAAAGCCTAATTCGGCAAATATGTGAAGGAGTTGAATCACAGAATAAGCCAAAGCACTTCTCGGAGGATTCCCCCCGGGCACAATAATACAATCATACTCGTTTTCTTGACAAAAAGTTTTAAGCTTCCCTCCACTACAAATACATATGATATGGCTTCCTCTTAATTTTGCCTCAGCAATCGCCATAGTGGTCTCTTCCGTATTTCCGGAATAACTCGAACCAACTACTAGCGTATTCTTATCTACAAATGCCGGGATAGTGTAATCATTAACAAGAGTGACGGGTATTTTAATCTCATCCATCAACCAGTTTGCTACCATTTTGGCGCCTATACCTGAGCCACCTAAACCGCACATTACTATACTATTAATTTCGTTTTGTGGTCTTTTTAGATCTGTTGCCTCAGCTATCTGAATCGCTTCCTTTATATTGTCAGGAAATGCTTCTATTAATTCTTTCATAATTTATACTTTACAATGGAATATTTCCATGTTTTTTATTAGGTAATTTTTCTGTTTTATTTTCAAGCATTTTAAACCCAGAAACCAATCTAGATCTTGTTTCTTTTGGAAAGATGACCTCATCAATAATCCCTCTTTCTGCTGCGCGATATGGGTTAGCAAACATTTCAGCATACTCCGCTTCTTTTTCCAACCACTTCTCTTCTCTGTTCTCTGCCGATGCAATTTCTTTTTTAAATATTATTTCTGCAGCACCTTTAGCCCCCATTACTGCGATTTCGGCGGTCGGCCAAGCAAAATTAAGGTCAGAACCAATACTTTTCGAATTCATCACATCAAAAGCACCACCATATGCCTTTCTTGTGATTACCGTAATTCTCGGGACGGTGGCCTCTGAAAAAGCGTACAATAGTTTTGCTCCATGTGTGATTATTCCACGCCATTCCTGATCCGTACCTGGAAGAAATCCTGGAACATCTTCAAAAACCAATAGAGGTATATTAAAGGCGTCACAAAACCGAACGAAACGGGCTCCTTTTCTAGATGAATCAATATCTAATACTCCGGCCAATGAAATTGGTTGATTTGCAATGACTCCAATTGTTCTCCCCTCAATTCTAGCGAAACCAACTACAATATTTGTAGCAAAATCTTTATGCACTTCTCTAAAAGATGAAGTATCAATTACACAAGAAATCACCTTTCTTATGTCATAAGGCATCGTCGCATTCTCAGGAATAATAGTTTCTATTTTTTCAAGATTTGATTTGTCAAATTCAAAAACAGGAGGATGCGGTGCAAGCTCTTGACAATTTTGAGGGATGTAGGTGACAAAGTCTCGAACCATTTTTAAACACTCAACGTCATTCCCTCCAATAAAATGATTTACACCCGATTTTTCTGCATGTGCTTTTGCTCCTCCCAAATCCTCAGATGTGACCTCTTCATGCGTAACCGTCTTAACCACATTAGGACCTGTAACAAACATATATGAGGTTTCTTCAACCATGAAAATAAAATCAGTCAATGCTGGAGAATAAACGGCTCCACCTGCACATGGCCCCATGATAACAGATAATTGCGGTATCACACCAGATGCCCGAGTATTTCGGTAAAATATATCTGCATAACCTGCTAATGACACAACCCCTTCCTGAATTCTGGCTCCACCAGAATCATTTAATCCAATCAAAGGAGCTCCATTTTTTAAAGCCAAGTCCATGATTCGACAAATTTTTCCCGCATGTGTTTCTGATAAAGAGCCACCAAGAACTGTGAAATCTTGAGAAAAAACGTAAATCAATCTCCCATGAATAGTACCATATCCAGTAACAACGCCATCTCCAGGTATTTTTTGTTTTTCGAGACCAAAAGCAGTTGATCGATGCTCTACTAAACCTCCGATTTCGTTAAAAGAATCTGAATCAAGTAATACATCGATTCTTTCTCTAGCACTGAGCTTTCCCTGAGCATGCTGTTTTTTGAGCCTTTCCTCTCCTCCACCTTCTTTTGCCTTAGCCCTTTTATTTAGTAATTGATCTTTATTGTCCATAATGATTTGAAACAGAACAAAAATAGGGAAAATTTCATCTAATTTGCCTTAAAAATGGAGCGTCACTTGATATTTCTAAATACAAGAAACGGTTGGGCCGTTAAAAAGATAAAAAAGGCCATAATCAAGAATATTTCAGGAATAGGAAAAAAGAGTACCAGTAAATAAATCAAAACCCACATTAAGATTCTATATCGTTGGAGATCTTGATTATTTGAAAGAACCTGAGCTCTTATAGAGTAAGGGATTCCCATTTTGTTTTCATTTCGAATCTTCATTACTTCATTTAATAAAAGGAGAGGTAAGAGCACCACCCCTTGTGCTATACCCATCTCCTCATAGGTCAAGAAATAAATAAAGGAATCGCCAATATTGGTATGAGGAAATGCACCAACTACAATACAATGTATCAGTATCACTTCAAGAAATGTAAAAAGGAAAGCTTTAAAAATGATTGCACGCCTGTTTTTTAATTCATCAATAGGTTTTAGACGTCTTTTGATGAAAAGAGTTCTAAAAAGCAAATCAAATAGGAAGAATAACGAAATGAAATAGAATCCCCAATCCCAGAATAAAAAACCGATCAAAGGAAGAGCCACGTCTCCCAATAAAGCGCTAAAGATTTCTATTTTTTTCACAACTTCTTTTTCAATTCTTTGGCTCGACTTCTTGCCATTTCTTGTTGCTCGTTGAATTGATTTAATGTCACCAATCCTCCCCTTTCTTCGGGCTTGATTGCCAGAGCCTGTGAATAGTTCTTTAAGGCATTGGTTATATCTCCCTTATCTTGATAGGCAATGCCCATATTCACGTAAGCATCTAAATGGTGCTCATCTTTATCGACTACCTGCGAATAGTAATACAAGGCACTGTCTAACTCGTAATATTTAAATTGTAAAATTTGACCCGTCTGACAATATGCTTCATAAAAAGTATCATCCTGTTCTATCATTTCCGCATAGATTCTCATGGCTTCACGCTCTTTTCCGAATTCACCATAGGCATAAGCTAGTGCGTATTTATAATCCAAATTTTCTGGTTGAACTTGAACGGCAGAAAGGTAATGGTCCAAGCATAAAGGATCATTTCTCTGATCAAATAATAGCCCTAAATGCATGTATGCCACATGGTACTCTGGATTAATCTGTGTAATGTAAGAATAGGTGTTTATCGTACTGTCAAATAAAGCCTCAGCAAACTTTTTTGAATCGGCGTCATCCATTACTGCATAATACCTGATTTTAAAAATACTCCCCTTTAATCGATAAGCATCTATACATTTCGAGTCAATTTTTAAAGCTTTTTCTATCCAAATGTTTGCATTTTCAAAATCCTGAAGAAGCGCGTAGGTGTTTGCCAACCCGACGATGGCATCAAGGTTATTTGCGTTTTCTTTCACAAGTTTTAAAAAATGGCCTTGTGCAACAATCTTATCTTTTTCTGTGCTCGTCGGCCTGTTTATCAGTGACCTTGCATAAAGTAATCTCGATTCAAAATTATTACTATCTAATCGAAAAGCACGAGCCGCATCTGAAAATGCATTTGAAAAATCATAATGATCCAATGCCAAATTCCCTCGCTCAATTAAAGCAGTAATATTATCAGCATTTTTAGAAATCGTGGCGTCTAAAATTTGCTTTGAAATCTCATATTCATCAGCCAAGCCAGTCTTTGCAATAAATGTTTTATTGTCATTCTTTTCTTCCTCAACTGAACAAGCGTAAAGCAATAAAAAAAACATTAAAAAGAAAACAACTTTGTTATTCATCAGCACAAAAGTAATGGTTTTTGTGTTGCTTAATTAATTCTTAAATTTGTAATGTAATTTTTAACATCAATCATGCGAAATAAAATCACACTGACACTCTACTTTATTTTCATTTGGAGCTGTAATACATTCTCACAAGGATGCTCACAATGCAAGCTGTTATCTGAGCAGGGTAGTGATTTAGAGGAGTCCAGCTTTGGAAGTAATATTAATATTGGAATATTATTTTTAATGGTAATGCCTTACTTGATTCTCATGTTTCTATTCAGAGAACAAATTAAGAGGGTTTTTATTAGAGTTTTCGCAAAGCGTAATTAAACCCATTTTACTGAAATTTTACCGGTAGAATTTCCGCTTTCGAGTAAATCATGTGCCTTATCAATTTCAGAAACGGAATAAACACCGCCAACACATACTTTTAGTTTTTGACTCTTATAGAGCTCAATGATTTCTTTCAAGGCCTCATTCATTATCATTGGCTGATGATCGGCTATTTTCAACATATTGACACCCAAAATACTTCGAGAGCTCATCATTAATCCTGCAGGTATAATCAATCCCATTTTTCTTAAAAAGTTCAGCCCTGATAGTAAGCCAAATTTACCACCTGAAAGAGCAGCTCCTCCAAAAATAAAAAGCCGACCCCCCGCACCAAGGAGCTTCCAATCTTTTTTAAATGTGGCTCCTCCCACAGCATTATAAGATATATCAAGAGAATCGCCGTCAAGAATATTTCTTAGTTCTGTATAATAGTCGTTTGCGCTGTAATTAATAACATGATCTGCTCCCAATTCCCTAACAATACTAACCTTTTTTGCATTTCCAACTTTGGCTATTACGATTGCCCCTTTTCGCTTTGCAAGCTGGATTAATATGGTTCCTACTCCTCCCGCTGCTGCATGTACAAGAACTTTATCCCCTTTTCGAATAGGAGACAAGATGTCGGTCATATAATAAGCGGTTACAGCTTGTGTGCATAGGGCCAAGACTTCTTCACTTGGTAAATCTCCTATTTCAAATGCAGCATTAGCTTTTGTAACAACATGCTTCCCATAGGCTCCAAATCTACAAAACGCAAGGACTCTTTTTCCTAAAATGGATTGATCGACTTCACTTCCAATATCTTCAACTATCCCTACGGATTCATACCCTATTACACATGGCATTGGTGGAGCGTCTTTATATAAACCATTTCGGGCCATGACATCAGCATAGTTTAGACCAAAGGCTTCATTTTTAATTAGAATCTCGTCAGGATTAAGGCTAGGCAGCTCAACTTCTTTGATTTCAAATGCCTCTTTAGACTTTCCTTTACTTTTTAAAACAACAGCTTGTGTGATCATGCTAGAATCTGAAAGATACGCCTCCCATTACCTGTATGGGTTGAACAGGATAATTATACCAGGAATAATATCTCTGAGAAAACATATTATTGAATTGCAAAAATGCTGTAATGCGTTTGTTGTATTTATACTCTACTCCAAAATTAAAATCAACAATAGGTCCTAAATTGATATAATACTGTCCATCTTCTTCTATTACATCATCTTCTGAATCATAAACGATGGCTTTCCTTCCGGTCTCTATTCTTCCATTCAAGTTTAAAATGAATTTATCAAATAAATTATATGTCCCTCGTAGCTGAAATTCAAGTACCGGCAGATTTGGTGCAAAAGCATAATTCATTAACTCATAGCTATTATACCTGGCAAGACCATCAATTTTTAATTTCTCATCGAGCTGATAGAAAATCGACGCTTCAATACTTGTTTGATTTAAGCTATCATAAATCACTTCAAAAGTGTTGTTGTATACGCCTAACGTATCTATTCTAAAGAAAGCTTTATTTGTGATTTTTTTGAAGCTGGCATTTACATTAAATCCCATTCGCTTACTCAAGGTGCCTTTTACCCCTCCATATATGTCATAAGGATTGTTTTCATTTTGAAGCGAAACAGAGGTGTTCATGAATTGATTAATGGACGAAAGCCCTGTTAGAGTATTCTGCGTTAATCCACCACCTATTCCTGCAAAAGGAATGAAAATGTCGTTAAACAAAGAATATTTAATTTCTGCTTGGGGATAAATATAAAATTTGTTCTCTTCGGCAAGATCCAAAGCCAATGCAAAACCAACATCTACTTTGAATTTATTATCCATTAATTGAGTTAAAACGCCAGGCTTCAAATCTATTATGGTATTGGTCGTTAATCTACCTATGGAGGAGGGCAATAATATTTCGTCTTCTATTCCGAATTGATAATGGTTATATCGGGCTCCGAGTGTGGCATAAAATGTTTCGCTTCTATACTTGTACCATCCCTTGGTTTTAAAATTCAAATTGTGCTCCTGCGCTTTCCATTCAGATAAAGAATCTTCGAAGGGCGACTTTGAAAATGAATATTTGTAATCCAGATCGACTTTATAATTCATGATTTCCATTTCTCCAAAATCAGAGGTGTAGTTAAATGATCCACCTAAACTCTGAATACGTTGACGAATTTGATCCTTTTCTATTGTATCATTTGGTATGCCATAATAATGAAAACCATTGTTTATATAATCTATTTGGCCACGCAAATTGTATCTATTGTTGACCACCTTACCATAAATCGAGGCCATCGTTCTGTCATAGTTCGCAGGGGCATAATCAATACCATCTCGGTCTTTTATGCGTGCAAATGAACTTATATGATCAAGTGTTACCCCATAATGATATCCTTTTGAACGGGTAGAATTATACACGATCTGGCCCAAAGGCATAACTCCGGATCCCATGCCTACTTTAGCATAAAACGGATACAATTGTTTCAACTTATCACTGGTTTCTATCTCTGCTGCTTTTATCTGATCGAGATCAATCTTTGTGGGCTGCTGAAATACCAGTAGAGGATAAGACGGGACCGTAGATGGTTTGACAGAATCAATAATACCTGGTAAAGTTGTAATTCTAAAGGATGGCTCAACAACTCTACTGCCTCTACCATCGATGGTCACATCGGGGGGCTGACTATAACCTATTATCGTTACAGACAGAAACCAAAATAACAAGAGCAATGGTTGTTTAATCTTCATCTATTTCAATTTTTGTTTCATTGTCTTCCTCTGTGCTTTCTGAAGATGTATTTTTTAATGTTTCTATGCTTTCCATTAATTCCGTAGCTTCCTGAAGAATACCATCATCCGAAATTGGGTAATGTTCTATTACCGCATTTAAATTTTGCTCTGCCTGAACCAAGTCTTCCTCTTGAACCAATATTTTTGATTTCAAAATCAGACCCTTGGCAATCCAAAAGTCATAGCTTGGCTTCATCTTCAATAATTCTTGTATATCGAGATTAGAAGACTCTAAATCACCTTGTTCATAATGAATTTGAGCCAAGGTGAATTGTGCTTCAGAACCCATAAAGGTGGTATTGTTATTAACGAGCCAAGACAAAGGCTCCATGGCCTCGTTAAATGTTTTGAGATGATAGCATGACAGCCCTAACGCATAATTCGCTTCAGATTTAATTGTTTCATTTAATGCCGGGTTTTCCATCACAAAGACAGCATAGTCTTTACTCATTTGATAGTTTTCTAAGAAAAATGAAGATCTCATAATTCCCAATCGGGAAATATTTATGGATGATGGTGTTGAGGCCAATTGCTCAAGTTTTTGATAATATGCTAATGCCTTTGAAAAATCCTTGGTTCCATAATAATAGCTCGATGTTTGAGACGCTGAAGCCTCTTTAAAACTTCCAGAATTGGCACTTAAAGCATTTTCAAAGTTTTTGATCGCATTTAAAGTATCTGAAAGCTGTAAATATGAATCTGCTAGATAGTAATAACCATCTCCGATGTGTTTTCCGTTTTCACTGAAGTTCTCCACGTAAACATTAAATTTAAATACGGCTTCATTGTAATTGGTGTCTAAGTATGCCTGTATGGCTGGTCCATAAAATAAATTCTCCTTTTCATCATCTGAGTAATCAATACAAGAGTATCTCTCAACCACATCCGCTGCTTTACTAGGCTTGTTTTGAGCCGTATAAATATCAAGTAAACCTTTAGCTGCAATTTCACAAATATCGGATTCAGATTCATGTTCCGATAGAATTTTTAAATACGCCGTTTCGGATTTCACGTATTCCCATTTTTTGAAATACGAATTGGCAATTCCTACTTGAGCATCAATTACAAATGAAGAATTGGGATAGTCTGCAAGAAGACGTTCGTAATATTTTAAAGCTTTATCATTTTCTCCAATAGATGAGTAAGTTTTGGCCAATTCATAAGTAGCATTCATGCTATACTTTGAAAGAGGATAATCCAAAAGAATGGTGTTTAAATGTGCTAGTTTCTCATCTGTTTTTCCACTATATCCGCAGGTTTTAGCCATGTAGTAAAGTGCTTTGTCATTGAGCTCTGTGTCGTATGACAATGCTTTTTCATAAAACTCCAACGCAAGTGCATTCTCCTTTTCTATATAAAACTGATCTGCAACTCTAAATGATGCGTCTACCATTTTGGTAAGGTTATCGGGGTTGGATTGAATATAGATTCTAAAATTTTCAGAAGCGCGAATAAACTCCTCTCTTTGCTTGTAGGCATATGCCATATTATAGTAAGCATCGATTTTTTCAGGAATTGAGTTTGAAGCTGGCGATGAGATAAAATCTTTGTAAAAACTTATTGATTCACGATATTTCTTTAATCGATAGTATGCATCTGCCATCCAATATTTTGACAGAGCGACAAGCTGAGGATCAATTTGGTGTTTTGATACTTCTGAAAATGCTTTGATACAAACGTTATACCTTCTTTTCAAAAAGAGCTCAACTCCATGATTGTAAGAAATGGTTTGGTAGACTCTTTTTAGACGTGCATCAAGGTTTGGTAACTTATTGAGTGATTCTATTGCCTTTTTATAATTGCTTGTGGATGAATAGACATTTATTAAGTATTGATAAACATCTTTCTTACGAGACGAATTTGGATACCTTTCCAAGTAGTTTTCAAAAGCCCTTACTGACTCATCATAGGGATTGATATCAATATCAAATGAGATTACCGCAAAATTATATAGGGCATCCTCTTGAATTTTTTCAATCGATGTCATCTCTGATGCACTCTCAAATGCACTTCTGGCAGGCAAGAGCTTTTCGCTAAACAAATAACTTTCGGCAATCTGATACATGGCAATTTGCCCCAAGCTATCATCAAACCTTGCCACCTTGTCTAAATAATTAATGGCATTTTCGTAATCTTTAAGACTGAAATAAGAAAATCCTAATTCATAGGCATCATCTCTACTTATTTTTGATTTTCTCGCATATTTAATTAAATAATCAGTGGCTTCCTTGTAGTTTCCTTTTTTGTAATGAGCATGACCAATGATATGATTGACATCCGCTTCGTGATTGATTAGCTTACAAGCCAATACCTTAGGTGCATATGATATTACCGCATCCGCATTTCCTTGTTTGTGATATATCTGCACAACATAATAAGGCACTATTCCACAGTAATTTGTGTTTTTTTCCAGATCTAAAAATTGCTCTAAAGCCAGTTGATACGATCCCCTTTCATAACACAGATGAGCGAAAAAATATTTACTAGGTGCCGCATATTGAGACTTCCCATTGATGTTTTCTCTAAATACCTTAATGGCCAGTTCTTTTATGCCGTTTTGTAAAGCACAATATCCCATTTTAAAATGGAATTCCTCCCTGTAACTAGAATCCAAATCGGCTGCCGAAATCTTTTCAAACCAAAGCTGTGCATCGTCATACGACTGATCATGAAAAAAGAATCTTCCAATCTTGAAACTGATCATTTTTCGATGAATGTTCTCTGGGTATAATCGATTATACTCCATAAGTAACGGAATGGCGTCGAAATTATAAAGTTCTAAAGCGGAAACACCTTCATAATAAAGCGCTTTTTGATAAAGTGGGTCATTCGGATTATTACAGCTATTAATGAAATCTCTATATTCTTTCTTTGCAGCACCATACTGCAAATGAGAATAAAGCTCCTCTGCTTTAAAATAACCTTCATAAATACTATTGTACTTGTCTGTTCTTTGTGAAAACAAAAACATGGGGATAAACAGAAAACCAATAAACCAATACTTTAAAACAATTATGCGCACTTCACAAATTTAAACGGTCAAACAAAAGATGCCATTTAAAGCTTCAAAAGTTTTAAACCTTATGATGTTAAGATAAAAACAGCCCACCCCTAATAATAGCCAAGATGATTCTGCAAATTTGTATAAATACATAATGATAATGTCACAAGTCGTTACTCTTAAAGATGCTCAAATATTTCAAAAAGGAAATAAGGTGTTGTCCGATGTAAACTTTGAAATTGAGGAATCACAATTTGTCTATTTGATAGGTAAAACAGGAAGTGGTAAGAGTAGTTTATTAAAAACCATCTATGGCGAGCTAAAGCTAAATGAAGGCATTGGAACTGTTGATGACTTTGATTTAACTAAACTAAAAACGAAAGAAATTCCTTATTTGAGAAGAAAAATAGGGATTGTTTTTCAAGACTTTCAGCTCTTAATGGATAGGACAATAATCCAAAATCTTTATTTTGTGTTAAAAGCCACGGGTTGGAAAAAGAAAGAGGTCATTCACAACAGAGCTATGGAATGCCTGAAGCTCGTTGGCGTTGAAGATCAAGCGCAAAAGATGCCACACGAATTGTCTGGTGGAGAACAACAGCGGGTATCCATTGGCAGGTCTCTTTTGAACAATCCCAGGTTGATTTTGGCCGATGAGCCAACTGGAAATTTGGACCCTGAAACTTCCGAAGAAATCATGAATCTACTTATTTCCATTGCGAAAGAAGAAAAAACAGCGATTCTGATGGCTACCCATGACATGCACATTGTGAATAAATTTCCAAATCGAATTGTAACTGTTAAAGACGGTTTAGTAACCGAAAATAGCTAGGTGATTTCACCCGCAATTGAAATAGAAAGCAACTCCTTCACTCGATCCAAGTCGTCATAATTACCCAATAAAAACATCAATTTTGTTACAGCTGCTTCAGTGGTCATATCACGTCCGCTTACCACTCCTGCCTTATTGAAAAAAGAACTCGTTTTATAAGCACCTTGCTTTACTTCACCAGAACTACATTGAGTAATATTCAAAACAATGCCACCACTTTTAATAAAACTTGAAAGGTGTTTTTGAAAATCAAGATTTGAAGGCGCATTCCCTGATCCGAAAGATTCAATGACAATACCCTTGGTGCGATTGATATTAAATAGCTCTTTGTAAATGGCAATATCAAATCCTGGGAAAAGCTTAATCAATGCAATATTACTTGACGCCTTCAATAAAAAAGTTGGCTTATCACTTTTTGTTCGCAACAAGGAGCCCCACTTATACTCTATATTCACACCAGCAATAGCAATTTCTGTATAATTTGGAGATTGAAAGGCTTCAAACTGATTAGAGCTTACTTTAGAGCTTCTATTTCCTCTGTATAATGAATACTCAAAATAAACCGCAACCTCCTGAATGATTGATTCTCCATTAGAATCCTTTGCAGCAGCTATTTCAAGAGCTGTTATTAAGTTTTCTTTACCATCTGTTCTTATTACACCAATTGGCAATTGTGAACCGGTAAATATGATTGGTTTTCTAAGGTCTTGAATCATAAAGCTTAATGCAGAAGCCGCAAAAGACATGGTGTCTGTACCATGTAATATTACAAATCCATCAAAATGATTGTACTCCCTTTCAATCACCTTTGCTATTCTTGTCCAATCATTAGAACTCATTTCGGAGGAGTCGACAGGTGTTTTAAAGCTTTGAGTTGTAATGTCTATTTGCAGTCGATTTAACTCAGGTATATGTTCATATACGCTATTGAAATCAACACTCCCTAAATGACCTGATTCTGGATCTTTAATCATTCCGATCGTACCACCAGTATATAAAACTAAAACTTTACTCATGATGTAAACTTTTGAATATTAAATAGTTCTTCTGCATTCAGGGTTGTCTTTTCGATAATTTCATTTTCTGAACATTCATATATTTCAGATAGCTTGGTCACCACATACGTCAGGTAAGAGCTCTCATTTCTTTTTCCGCGAAATGGTCTTGGAGCCAGGTAAGGCGAATCCGTTTCCAACAAGATGTGTTCGAGGTCTATATTCTTAATCACATCGGGCAATTTAGACTTTTTATAGGTAATTGTCCCACCAATACCCATTTTAAAACCTCCATATGAAAGAATGTGTTGGGCATCGTTTTCTGTCCCCGAGAAACAATGGAAAACTCCACTTAAATCACGGTCGTTTTCCTGGTCTAGGACCTGAAAGATTTCAGGGAAGGAATCTCTTGCGTGTATTACTATGGGCAATTTGAGTTCTTTTGCCCACTGAATTTGTTTACGAAAAGAATCCATCTGCTCTTGGACATATGTTTTGTCCCAGTACAAATCAATTCCAATTTCTCCCACAGCGATATACTGTTCTTTTGAGTTGAACAATTCAATCCTGATTTTTTCTAAAGTGTTTGAATAGCCGGCATCAATAGAGCAAGGATGAAGACCCATCATAGGAATACAATTCTTATGGCTTTCACAAAGATCAATCATGGGTCCTATTGAATCAAGATCAATATTGGGCAAAAGAAGGTACTTTACTCCTTTTTTCTCTGCTCGATCAACAACTTCCTCTCGGTCTTCATCAAATTTTGAACTGTAAATATGTGCGTGAGTATCTATCATTTCTAAAACAAAGATAAACTCAGCCCAATTTGGAATGGGCGCAACTGAACACTTTGTTCTGACGGAAATAAACTCAGAGGATTAAATATTCCAATTAGTGACCAATTTCGGATACCAAGTCTGCAATACACTGCAGTGTATAACCACCTCATATCTTGCATTCTGTCTTCAGAATATTGCTCTTGTTCATCCTCCCAAAACTTTGTTTTGGAAAATATGGTCGGCTGAATTCCTAATCTCGCTCCCAAAATGAACTTGACGTGTTTCCACCCTAAAGACTTAAACCTTAATTCAAAAGGGATATAAAATTGATGTATGGTTAGCCGTGAATAAATCAAACTGTCATTTGGGCTGGGCAATTCCGTATCAACGGATTGGTGTTGCGTATTAAAAAAAACCCTTTCAAGAGAATGGTTAAGGTATGAATAGCCTAATCCTAAACCAAAGGTGACCCGTTCAGTCGATTGAATTTGAATGTCTTTGTTGAGACTAAAATGATAACCAATAGAGTTCCATTTGTTTTGAAAAGGATTGATGTCTCCCAGCCATGTATTGTAAGTGGCATCAATAATAAATCGATTATATTTTCTGTAATCGGCATCCTTAATCGGACGGTTTCCATTAAAATACCAAAACAAACCGGGTCTATTTCGAGAAACCAAATTATCTTCTTTTTGGCCGAACAAAAGACATGGGAACAACAAAAAGATTAAAATAAGTCTCATTGTATATTTCTTATTGATTTTTCCCATTTCCAGGCATCACGAACCCCATCATTGATATCTCTTGTTGCCTTCCACCCTAATAAAGAATAAGCATAATCTACATTTGCATAAATTTCAATCACATCTCCAGAACGCTTAGGACCAAATGTATAATTCAGTTTCATATTGTTTTCTTCTTCAAAAGCATGTACAAGTTCTAAAACACTAGTTCCTTTTCCCGTTCCTACATTTACAACTTCATGACAACCATCCTTTAGAGATAGCAAATGATCTATGGCCTTGACATGTGCTTCTGCGAGATCCACGACGTGAATATAGTCTCTAATACAAGTTCCATCTAAAGTTGGATAATCCTTGCCAAAAATTACAATTTTTTCATGTATTCCAGCCGCTGTTTGCGTAATAAATGGAAGCAAATTATTGGGTTTTCCTACTGGGAGCTCCCCAATTAATGCTGATTGATGCGCTCCAATCGGATTAAAATACCTCAAGCTCATCATTCTTAATTGTTTATTGGAAATAAACAAGTCATCAATAATTTGTTCCCCCAGCCATTTTGTATAGCCGTATGGAGAAGTCGGAATGGATTTGGCCGTGTTTTCATTGACCTCTTTTAAACCCATTGGTTCACCATAAACCGTGCATGATGAAGAAAAAACAAAAGGAACCTCTGGATTTTGCTTTAATACATTTAGCACAGATACCAATCCGGAAATATTATTCGAATAATACTTTAGTGGATTCTCTACCGATTCACCAACAGCTTTATATGCCGCAAAATGAATTACCCCCGATATGGAATAAGTTTTAAATATTTCCTCTAGTCTATTTTGGTCGCAGACATCACAAACAACATGTGTTGGTTCATATCCGATTATTTGGGTAAGACGTTTTAATACAGATGAATCCGAATTTCGATAATCATCCAAGATAACCGGGTCATAACCAGACTTTACCAACTCGACCACGGTATGAGACCCAATATAACCTGCTCCTCCTGTGACTAAGACCTTTTTCGACATGTATCAAAGGTAGAGAAATTCAACTATTTTTATGGTGTGAAAGAAAATGAATTTAATTTCAAATCAAGACTTCCGAAACGGGCTTCACGACTCACCTTGTTGCGCTTAGTTATTTATGCTATTATATCTGTCGGTTTATTGATTTATGTTTATCGGTATTATTTTTGATAGTTAAAAGTTAACAAATGATTAAACTACTTGTGTATTTATTGATGGCTGGAAGCTCTAACATATCAGATTTAAATCTGGTAATCAAAGGTGTTGATGACATTAAAGGGTCTATGTATATTGCTGTTTTTGACAATGAGGAATCGTTTCCTGATTTTGGCAAACAATTGGTGGAAAAGGTTTTGCCTGTCGATGCAAAAACGCTCAACTTTACCTTTAAGAATTTGCCCAATGATGATTATGCTGTTGCCATATTTCACGATAAAAACAACAATGGTGTGCTTGATAAAAATGCATTTGGATTTCCTCTTGAACCCTATGGTTTTTCAAGAAACGCAAGAGCTAGGTTTAGTGCGCCTGCATTTAATGATGCTAAAATTGAGCTAAACGGGGATGAAACGATTGAAATTCAGATTCAATAATATTTATTTACTCAAATTCAATAAGTACCTCCCCTTTATCGACAACTTGCTGTTCTGAAATGAAGATTTCTTTAACCACTCCTTCCCCATCAGACTTTAAGATGTTTTCCATTTTCATTGCTTCCAAGGACAAGAGTGAATCTCCAATATTGATTTGATCTCCGATTTTCACCATAATTTTAAGCACCCTTCCCGGCATCGGAGAAGATAACTCTTTGAGTTTTTTCACCTTTTTCTTGTCTAGCCCCATTTGAGAAATAAGGTCCAGAAGAGCGTATTTTCGTTTTACCTCAAAAACTCTATGATTCAATTTTAATTTTAGCGTGTGGTCTTCTAAATTTTGTTCTAAAACTTCCCCATTAAAGGTTTTGCCATTGAATGAAACAACAAAATAATCTCTATCCAACCATTCTACTTTGGCATTCCCATTTGGGGTCTGAACCTCTCCATCAATTAAAAACACATTATTATCTGACATAATACAAAGTTATTATTTCTTAGTCTACTTTAGAAAGGCTGAATTTAATGTCATTTTCCGCCTCAATAGTTTCGGTAAAATAGTCATTGAAAATCTCCTTAAAAACAATAGTATTGGCCAAAACCTCATCTGAAATGTATTTCTGATTATCTTCGATAGCCCTTCGAATAGATTCAGAGGACTCTATACTGATGGCAATTCGGTCGGTAACATCAAACCCTTTTTCTTTTCGCGAATTTTGAACTCTATTGACAACTTCACGAGCAATCCCTTCTGATTTGAGGCCTTCTGAAATAGAAATATCTAGGGCTACAGTAAGACCGTCTTCACTTGAAACAAGCCATCCAGGGATGTCTTTCGTGTTAATTACAAAGTCATTTAAATCCAACACCACCATATCACCATTGACTTCTCCGGTCCACTCTCCCGTCGCTTCAAGTGATGATATATCATCTGTAGACCATCCCGAAATAAGTGAGGCAAGGGCTTTCATATGTTTACCATATTTGGGTCCTATCGTTTTAAAATTCGGCTTGATGCTTTTGACCAGGATGTCGTTGTCCTCTGTAATAATCTCTAGCTCCTTTACATTGACTTCTGAAAGGATTAGATCTCTCACATGATTTAAGTGACTCACCGTGTCCTGATGAAGAACCGGAACCATTATTTTTTGTAATGGCTGTCTGACACGAATACGCTCTTTTTTCCTTAACCCCAAAACTAAGGAACAACAACGTTGGGCCAAATCCATCTGAGACTCCAAAGTCTTCTGAACTACCTTTGAATCCGAAATTGGGAAATCTACAAGATGAACTGAAGCCAATGTTGATTTTTGAGACCCTTGGTTTAAATCTAAATATAGCCGATCCATAAAGAAAGGTGCGATAGGAGATGCAACAATTGAAATGGTCTCAAGACAAGTATATAAAGTTTGATATGCAGCAACTTTATCTCTTGGGTCATCATTTTTCCAAAATCTTCTTCTGCAAAGTCGAACATACCAATTAGAAAGCTGCTCCGTTACGAATTCTTGTATCGCCCTACCCGCTTTGGTTGGCTCGTAAGAAGAATAACTGTCGTCTACCTGTTGAACCAATGAATTTAGTTTTGATAAAACCCAGCGATCAATTTCTGGTCTTTCATTAAGTGGGATTTCTTCTTGAGAATAGTCAAATTTGTCGACATTTGCGTATAAAGAAAAGAAGGAGTATGTATTGTATAGCGTGCCAAAAAACTTGCGCTGAACCTCAACAATGCCCTCGAGATCAAACTTCAGGTTATCCCATGGCTGCGCATTTGTAATCATATACCAACGCGTAGCATCTGGACCATATTTTTCAAGTGTTTCGAATGGGTCAACACCATTGCCTAATCGTTTTGACATCTTTTGACCATTCTTGTCCAGGACCAAACCATTTGAGACTACATTTTTATAGGCCACTTTTCCAAATACCATTGTTGATATGGCATGAAGCGTATAAAACCAACCACGGGTTTGATCAACACCCTCTGCTATAAAATCGGCAGGATATGATGTATTGTTCTCTATTTTCTCTTTGTTTTCGAATGGGTAATGCCACTGTGCATAAGGCATAGAACCCGAGTCAAACCAAACATCCATAAGGTCTGATTCACGATGCATGGGTTTTCCGGAGTCCGAAACTAAAACTATAGTATCAACAATATGCTTATGCAAATCAACTTTATCGTAATTGTCTTCGCTCATGTCTCCTGGCGTGAAATCAGCAAGTGGATTCTCCGACATCAAACCTGCTTCTAGCGATAATTGACATTCATTCTTTAATTCTTCTACCGAACTGATGCACTTTTGTTCAAGGCCATCCTCTGTTCTCCAAATTGGAATTGGAATCCCCCAATACCTCGATCTAGAAAGATTCCAATCGTTCGCATTTTCCAACCACTTTCCAAAACGCCCAGAACCAGTAGATTTTGGTTTCCAGTTTATGGTATTGTTTAATGCGACCATATTTTCTTTGTGCTCAGTAACACGAATAAACCATGAGTCTAAAGGATAATATAGAATTGGTTTGTCTGTTCTCCAACAATGCGGATAGCTATGCTCATACTTTTCAACTTTGAAGGCCTTATTGTCTTCTTTTAGTTTTACTGCAATGAGAACATCTACCGATTTTTCTGGCACCTCACCCGCAGAATAATATTCGTTTTTGACATACATTCCAGCAAAATCAGACACTTCTTTTCTAAATCGGCCTTGTAAATCAACCAAAGGGACCAAGTTGTCTTGATCATCTCTTACTAGCATTGGTGGGACTCCTGCTTCTTTAGCCACTTTCGCATCATCTGCCCCAAAAGTAGGAGCCGTATGCACAATTCCTGTTCCATCCTCTGTGGTAACAAAATCACCAGAAATAACTTGAAAGGCATTTTCAGGGTTTTCAGCTGGCAAGCAGTAATCTAGCAATTGCTCATATCGCAAACCAACCAAATCTTTACCTATACAAGTTTCACCTACGAAATAAGGAATCTTCTTATCCCCTTGCTGATAGGCATCTAATTCATTGATGTCTTCTGTTTCAAAAAACCCTTTTGAAAACTGATACCCCACCAAGTTTTTGGCAAGTACTACATTTGTCTTTTTAAAAGTATACTGATTGAATGTTGTTACGCAGACGTATTCAATTTTTTCGCCCACAGTTAAAGCTGTGTTGGAAGGTAATGTCCATGGAGTTGTGGTCCATGCCAATAAATACAGGGATCCATCAACATCGAAAGGAGTCTTTGCTGATTCAATTACTTTAAATTGCGCAACGGCCGAGGTATCTTTGACATCTTTATAGCATCCAGGTTGATTAATCTCATGAGAGGAAAGCCCTGTCCCTGCTTTTGGTGAATAAGGTTGAATCGTATATCCTTTGTACAATAAATCTTTGCGATACAACTCAGAAATAAGCCACCAAACAGACTCCATGTACTTCGACTTATACGTCACATATGGATCTTCCATGTCTACCCAATACCCCATTTTTTTGGTTAGATCATTCCAAACATCCGTATACTTCATTACTGCTTTTTTACAAGCCGTATTGTATTCATCTACGGTGATTTTTTTTCCAATATCTTCTTTGGTTATTCCCAACTCTTTTTCCACTCCAAGCTCCACGGGAAGACCATGCGTATCCCATCCTGCTTTTCTCTTTACATGATATCCTTTGAGGGTTTTGAAACGACAGAAGATATCCTTAATCGAACGAGCCATGACATGATGAATGCCTGGCATTCCATTAGCTGAAGGTGGACCTTCGAAAAAAACATAAGGCTTGGCATTTTCTCGTGAAGACATCGATACTTCAAATATAGATTCACGATCCCATCCGTCCTGAATCTCTCGTGAGATCTTCGGAAGATTTAGCCCTTTGTATTCAGGATACTTTTTACTCATTGTCAATTCTTTAAAGAAGGTGTAAAATTAGGAAGATTCATTGAATTATGGTAGAAGTATCAATTGAATTCATTCTTGAAGCAAATTGAATTTTATGAAACAAAAAAAGAGGCTTAAAATAAAGCCTCTTTGATTTATTGAATTTTAATTCTTTTAGTCAGACCTTCTCATTAGATACTTATAAGTCGTTTGACCATCTGATGACGTGGTAACCGTTTGTTCAACATATTCCCAACCATTTTTACTCATAAAATTTAATGCCGCTACACTTGAATTAAAAGCAATGACTTTTTTGTCTTCTGTCATGATGTTTTGTCTCTTCATTGACCATTTTTGACCGAAATCGACATATACCTTAACCTTTGTAGGGCTTAGTAATTTGGCAGTAACTCTTAATTCACAAAACTGTATGTCTTCTGTGTTGATATCCACTTCATTTACAAAAACATGTTGTCCATACATATTGGCAGTTAGCAACATGCCAATCATAAAACTTAAAATCTTCATTTTTTTCATCTTAGTTATTCGTTTAATTTGTTATTTTTTCAATGAATTTACAATAATTGAACCAAATGAAGCGACGCGATTGGATAAAAATTAATGGCTTAGGGTTAGCCTCTTGTTTTTTACCTGCAAATAAAGCGTTTTCCTATCTATCCAATAATCAAGTAAATACGCCAAATTTTTCGAGTTCTGAATTTGGAAAGGAGTTTTTGTGGGGTGCTGCATGTGCTGCATATCAAGTCGAAGGTGCTTGGAAACTTGACGGAAAAGGTCCTTCGGTCTGGGATACTTTTACCCATAAGAAAGGCAAAATTCATAATAATGAAAATGGAAATAGCGCTGCAGATTTTTACCACCGTTACAAAGAAGATATCGCCTTGCTTAAACAAATGAATTTTGGGGTGTTTCGGTTTTCTCTTTCTTGGTCTAGAATCTTTCCCACAGGGACTGGAAACATCAATAAAAAAGGTGTAGAGTTCTATCATAAAGTCATTGATGAATGTCTCATTAATGGGATTGAACCCTGGATTACTTTATACCATTGGGACCTTCCTCAATCATTGGAAGACCAAGGGGGATGGGCCAACAGAAAAATATTAAATTGGTTTCAAGAATATGTCTCATTTTGCACAAAAGAATTTGGCTCCAAGGTGAAAAACTGGATGGTCATGAATGAACCCGCAGCCTTTGTGGGTTTGGGATATATGCTGGGTTATCACGCTCCTGGGAAAAAAGGACCATATAAATTTCTTAAAGCTACTCATCATGCCTGTCTTGCGATGGCCGATGGTGGTCGAATAATTAGAGAAAATGTTTCTGAAGCAAATGTGGGAAGTACTTTTAGCTGCTCACACATTGCCCCCTATAGAGACGACTCTGTGTCTTCATATAAAGACGCTGGTGCTGTACGAAGAATGGATGCTTTACTCAACAGGCTATATATCGAGCCTTCTTTAGGTTTGGGTTACCCAATTGATGGACTTCCTGCACTGAAAAGGATTAAACGATACTTTAAGCCTGGTGATGAAGAGCGCTTAAAATTTAAATTTGATTTTATTGGTCTTCAGAATTACTTTAGAGTCGTTGCCAAGAATGCAATCATTCCTCCATTTCTTTGGGCGAAACAAATTTCAGCTGAAAAAAGAGGAGTCCCAATGAATGAAATGAAATTTGAGGTTTACCCAGAGGGAATGTATAAGGTAATTAAACAATTCTCAAAATACAATATTGATAATATTATTATTACCGAAAATGGAGCATGTTTTAAGGATGTTGTTCAAAATGGACGAATACATGATAAGGAGAGAATTTCATTTTTCAATTCATATTTAAAAAATGTGCTCAAAGCAAAAAAAGAAGGCGCGCCTGTTACCGGATATTTTGTTTGGAGTCTTACAGATAATTTTGAGTGGAGTGAAGGCTATGAGCCGAGGTTTGGCCTGATTCATGTAGATTTCAATACCCAGAAACGCATTATGAAAGATTCTGGCTTATGGTTCAAGGAGTTTTTAAGTGAGAAATAAACCTTTTGCCTTTCAAGAGGTCAAAAAAGGAAAGCAAGAGAAATTGACAAGAATCACTACATGAAGTCCGAAGAAGAATTATGGATTAGGCAGGTTTTGTTAGGGGGACCTGATGCGGAAAATGCTTTTAAAGCCATTTCTGTGCGATATGGACCTAAATTATATTCTCAAATTTTTAGGATTATTCAAAATGAAGCCATAGCCAAAGATGTTCTTCAAAATGTATTTATAAAGGTGTGGAAGAATCTTTCACGTTTTAAGCAAGAGTCCAACTTATATACCTGGATGTATAGAATTGCACGTAATGAATCATTAACCACATTGGCCCATGAAAACAAAAGAAAGCATTTGTCAATTGATAGCTCGATTATTCGAGTGATTCCCGGTCATGTTTCCTTAGATACTTTTGAAGGAGAGCAGATATATCAGTTTCTTCGTGATGCCATTGAAACGCTACCAGAAAAACAAGCAATCGTTTTTGAATTAAAGTATTTTGAAAATCAAAAATATAGTGAAATTGCCAAACTTACAGGCACATCAGAAGGGGCTTTAAAGGCGAGCTATCATATAGCTAAAGAAAAAATTACTGCTTTTTTAAAAACCAAATTAAACCATTAGGACGTTCAATAGTCAAAGAATAAAATGAAAAAGGAAAAAGACATATTAGATCATCTGAAACCGGAAAAAATAAATACTCCGGGTAATGACTTTTTTGAAGCACTCGCATCTAAAATCTCTCTTGAACACCCAACATCGATAAAGAAAAGCCGAGTCTCACCAATGATAATTCGAATCTCTTTTGCTGCTGCTGCCTTGCTAGTTATCGCTATAGTTTTATTTAAAGACTTTTCTCAACCAGTAGCAAAAACAAAAGTTGAAAAAGCACTTTTTGCCGATATAAATGATGAAGAAATATATGCATATATGGATGAACACCTTGATGACTTTTCAATAGAAGAATTAGAAGAAAGCTTTAGTTCCGAAGAACTCGATTATAATGATATTGAAAGTGGATTGGATCTTTTTTCCAACATCAGTCAGGATGAGATTATGGATTATATAGAAAATGAAAATATTGACCTAGATGAATTTGAAGACGAATTATTAATTTTTTAAATCAATTATTATGAAACATGTATTAGTAAGTATTATTTTATTAGGTAGCCTAACGGCGTTTTCGCAGGAGGTGAAGAAAGACCTTAAAATGCAAAAAGAAAAAATAGAGCAAAGAAAAATTGCTTTTCTTACCCAAAAGCTTGAATTGACTACTGAAGAAGCTCAGGAATTTTGGCCCATTTACAATGAAATGCACAAGAAAATAAAAGAAAACAGATCTTCCATGAAAAAGCTATACGCACCTATAAAAGAAGGGAAAACTGATTTGGATGATGCGGCATACAGGATTATTATTCAAGATTCGCGTGAAAATGAAGTGAAAAGCCTTGAAATGAAAAACGAGTACGGGGATAAAATGGCTAAGGTCATTGGCTATAAACGAATATTCGAACTCAGAATGGCGGAAAAAGAATTTAAGAAAAAATTAATGGAACGAATGAAAAATTCTCAACCAAGTAAGAAGGGTAAAATGGGAAAACCTCATCAAAGAAGCCTAATTGAAAAAAAATAATCTAAAAACAAAAACCGAAGTGTAAAACCTTCGGTTTTTTTTATGATTAAAACTCTGCGTTATCAGGTGTTCTTGGGAACGGAATGACATCTCTAATGTTTGACATGCCCGTTAAAAACATAACCAAACGTTCAAAACCCATTCCAAAACCAGCATGAGGGACCGTACCCAATTTTCTGGTCTCTAAATACCACCAGAGCTCATCTTTTTCTATATTAAACTCTTCACATTTTGCAAGTAGAACGTCTAATCTCTCTTCCCTTTGTGAACCTCCTACAATTTCTCCAACTCCCGGAAATAATACATCCATGGCGGCCACGGTTTTATTATCATCATTTACCCTCATGTAAAATGCTTTTATTTTAGCCGGGTAATCACTGAGTATTACAGGACAATTAAATTCCTTCTCCACCAAATACCTTTCATGTTCACTTTGTAAATCCACGCCCCACTCGACTGGAAATTGAAATTTCTTTTTCTTGTAGTGTTTTGAATTTAAGAGGGTGTCAATTGCCTCTGTATAGCTCAATCTTTTAAATGGATTATCTACAACAAACTTTATGCTCTCAATTAATCCCAATTTGTTTCTTTCATTTTGCGGTTTTTGAGATTGTTCTTTAGCTGAACGCTCATCTAAAAACTTTAATTCCTCTACACAGTTTTCCAAAATATAGCTGCAACAATACTTTAGGAAATCTTCTGTGAGGTCCATATTGTCATTTAAATCATTGAATGCCACTTCAGGTTCTATCATCCAAAATTCTGCGAGGTGTCTTGATGTATTTGAGTTTTCAGCTCTAAAAGTAGGACCAAAAGTGTATACCTTTCCTAAGCCCAAAGCTGCAAGTTCTGCCTCCAGCTGTCCTGAAACCGTAAGGTTGACCTGTTTTCCAAAAAAATCTTTACTGTAATCTACCTCGCCTTTTTCATCCAATGGCGGCTGTTTGTGGTCTAAAGTACTTACCCGAAACATCTCCCCTGCCCCTTCGGCATCAGTACCGGTTAAAATGGGAGTATGTATATAATTAAACCCTCTATCATTAAAAAATTTATGAACAGCAAAGGATGCGGCGTGACGAATACGAAATATCGCACCGAAGGTATTTGTTCTAAAGCGTAAATGTGACTGCTCTCTTAAAAAGTCAAGACTGTGCCTTTTGGGCTGTAAAACTGTTTTTTGCACATCATCAGGGTGTGCATCTCCAATCACTGAAAGATCTGTGGCCTGTACCTCAAATGCCTGTCCTGAACCCTGAGATGCAACCAATTCACCATTAACAGAAATAGAAGCCCCCGTTGTCACCCGCTTTAAAATAGATTCATCGATGTTCTCAAAATCAATTACTGCCTGAATGTTTCCCATACATGAGCCATCATTCAATTGAATGAAACGATTGCTTCTAAAAGCACGTACCCATCCTTTTATATTTACGATTTTCCCAATATGATCACTTCCATTATTTAGAAGCTCAGTAATTTCAATTCTTTTCATAGGGGCAAAATTAATGTATTTTTACTTGTGTTGAGATGACTATTGTTATATTTATGACACACCTAAAGAATAGAAATAATTTGACTAAACCTGTATTCTCATTACTTATTGGTCTTTTCATGTCTCATATCACATTGGGACAAAATGTACATGGAATAGATGTTTCTAATTGGCAAGGTAATATTGACTGGAATACTGTGGTAAATGATGGTCAGGTTTATGCCTGGGCAAAGGCTTCTGAAGGAATGACCTATCAAGACCCTCAGTTCATCAACAACATGACAAATGGATTAGATGCTGGAGTTATCATGGGGGCCTATCACTTCGCTCGCCCAGACAATAATCTAGCCACTGAAGATGCATCCAATTTCCTATCTACAGCAGGCGCATACATTGGTGCGGGATTCCTTCCTCCTGTTCTCGACCTCGAAAACCCATATTCGGGTGGTCAAAGCATCGTACTTACAGATTTGTTCACATCAAATGAACTTAGCGCATGGGTAATGGAATGGGTGAGTACAGTGGAAACACAAACAGGGATTTCCCCAATTATTTATGTAAATGGAAACTATGCAAATTATTTAAATAGTACTGTAAACAATTACGGTTTATGGTTTGCTCAGCCTGATGAATCCTTAACGCCTCCGGTAAATATAGGCGTCTGGGATGATTGGATGTTTAAACAATATTCATGGTGGGGAGAAGTTCCTGGAATAATAGGTGATGTAGATTTAAACATTTTCAATGGCTCAATGAATGATTTCAATGACTTGATCGGGACCAACACCGCTGATTTTTTCTCGAGTATAGAATTAGAAGATGTTTCCCTTTTCCCAAACCCTGTATTGAACCATTTAAATATTTATGGTCTTTCTCAAGACATTAAGTTCATTCAAGTTTCAGATTGCAATGGTAAAAAAATGAGGATTACATTCGAAAAAAGTACAAGTATTGATGTGTCAAAACTAAGACCAGGCATTTATTTTCTCGATATAAAAATGATTAATGGTCATTCCTTTTCCACTCGATTTATAAAAACATAAACCCTAAGTCATTTATCCCTTAGATAAGCAGTTTGATTTTAAAATCAATAATTGCATATTTGTAAAAAACTAAAACTATGAATGCTGCTCAAGTCCATCTTTTATCTAATCATTTGCCTTTAACTATTCCTTTTATTGGGCTTGTTGTTCTGCTCGTATCAATCTTTGTAAAATCTGCCATTGTGCGCAGAACAGGTTATTTTATCTTATTGCTTGGTGGATTATTTACAATCCCCACCTTCTTTTCTGGTGAAGGGGCTGAGGAAATTGTTGAACATCTCGGAAAAAGTCATGATTTAATTCATGAACATGAAGAATCGGCAGAAACATTTGCCTATTTAAATTATTTTTTGGCTTTACTCGCTGTTGGAGCATTGTGGATGAATTGGAAGAAAATTGAATTTGAGAAATATTTGTTTCCCGTAGTCATCGGATTGGGTATCTTGGTATGCGTATTTGCTTTATCTGCAGGTGAAAGCGGAGGAGAAATTAGCCACTTAAAAGAAATCCATTCCGAGGATTGATTGTCTCTTTTTTTTTATAAATAAGGCAAGTATCTTGACCTCTAAACGGAAAGTTCTGGTCTTAAACGATTCTTTTGAATATCAAACATAATCGTATTTAAATTGCGTTTGATCTTGTTTAATTGTGCCCTATATTGTCTTCTTTCATTTTTTAGCTCTTTTAACAATGTGCGGTTTTTAGCTTTTCCGTTCTCCACCATGTTATTGTAACGCAACTCCATTTCATCCCAAGAAATAAATAGAGAATCCGCCTTTTGGTGTAATCGATCGACTTTAGACTGATAAAACACTTTACAACTCTTAGTAGATTTATTGAACTTTTCCGTTAATTGAGTACGAATGCTATTAAAATGGTTTTGCATAATCACGTGCTCTTTGACTTTTTTTAAGTCATAAGTAATTCCGAAATAAGACAAGCCATTAATAATCCACTTACTTGGGTCATAGGCAAACCACTTCACACCGTTTCTATAATCCCATTGAAATTTATGATGATAATTATGGTAACCTTCACCAAAGGTAAACCAAGAGACGATCCAAGAATCTCTTGCTGTTGACTTGAAATCATAGGTTCTTCGTCCGACATAATGGCACAATGAGTTGATGAAAAATGTAGCGTGATGCACTATCGCCAACCTTAAAAAACCTGCCCACAATAATGCTCCTAAAGGTCGCCCATAAATAAAGCCAATGGCCATAGGAATTATAAACCCAACGATAATCCCAATGTGATAATAATATTTGTTCTGAAACTTAACCGCCGATTTTTTTTGTAAATCTTTAACCCCTCTCACTTTTGTCTTGTCGTCCGGAGCGTTTTTCACAATCCACCCGATATGTGCATGCCAGAATCCCTGTGTAATTGAATAAGGGTCATCTTCCGTTTCTGCCTTGGTGTGATGCAGTCTATGGTCTGATGACCATTTTAATATCGTGTTTTCAAGAGCTGTAGATCCAAAAATCATTAAAACCCATTCAACAAATGAATTCGTTTTATATGCTTTGTGAGAAAATAATCGATGATATCCCATGGTAATACCCATTCCAGATAAAAACCAATAGATAAACATCATTACAGGTTCCTGCCATACAATTCCGTTATAATAAACATATATTCCCGTTCCAAAAACACCAATAAGAGGAATTAAGGTTAATATGACCACCATATTCCAATTGTATTTTCTTTGTTTATTGATTTGAATATCACTCATAATTTGTCTTTTTTAGTCTGGACAGCAAAGATGAAAAGATTCTACTTTTTATGCCCTTGTTCCTTTATTTATTTTCCATTTAAAGTTGACATCGTCATACTCACACCTATGGTCGTAAATGACTTTATAAACTCAACGCAAAGCGCTATCCTTTGTTCAAGCTGTTGAAATTCATCATCCGACCATTTACCCAACACAAAGTCAGATTGACGACCTTTAGTAAATTCACTCCCTACACCAAATCGTAGACGGTTATATAATTGCGTTTGTAGAACATTTTGAATGTCCTTTAGACCGTTATGTCCACCATCGCTTCCTTTAGGTTTTAAACGCAATTTTCCGAAAGGCAAAGCCAAATCGTCACTAATAACCAGCAGTCGATCTAAAGGTATTTTTTCTTTTTGAAGCCAATATTGTACCGCTTTACCCGACAAGTTCATAAAGGTGGTGGGTTTAATTAAAATGATTGTACGTCCCTTATATTTAACTTCAGTTTTTTCACAAAGTCGATCAACTTTAAATGGAGCTTCTGCATCTTTTGCCAGCCTATTTAATACGTCAAATCCAATATTATGACGTGTGTCATCATATTGAGCTCCAGGGTTTCCTAATCCGACAACTAAATATTTCATTCTTTTAATTTACCAGTGGGGGCAAGCATCACAAGTATTTACAGGCCTTAAATAAAATATCCAACCCGCAACCACATGGTATTCGAGATAGCCAAACTTATGGCTTGCGATGGCATTGTAATCTCCCGGTCTTGTTTTGACATTATTTTGAAGCATATAACCTGCACTTGCACCTGGCTGAATATAAAAATGTTTGAAAAACTCTAATCTGAGATCAACATGAATCGAAGCTGCCAAACCAGACAGCGAGGTCGTTTGTACTGTCTTTTGACCTGCAAAAGTGAAATCACTAAATGATAAAATTGTTCCTGCTCCAAAACCAAACATAGATGAAACTCCAAACCATGCACTGTTCTTTTCTCTATACCATTGATCGATTCTTGTTATTTCTGCTCGAATATAGTTGAGACCGTTTGTATTTTCATAATGAAATGTGGCTTCTTCTGTAATAACGGGTTCATTTAAATAATAACCCGACCAATTGGTCTCATTATCTAAACCAGGGTTGATTTGACCCGTTAGGGTATAGGGCGTATTATCACGCAAAACATATTTAAGATGATCATATCCCAATGAAACTGCCCAGTGGTGTTTGAATAAATATCCTATTCTTAAATTGAACTGTGGAACCGTTAGTTTTTTGATGTTAAAATAACCATCAAAAGAAAAAGGTTCGGGTCTATCCGTAGCCTGGGCGCCACCAATGGTGAAATTATAGCCCGATCCAATAAAATTTATGTCACTTTTACCGTAATAACTGCGATTATAACCCCAATGGGCAAATATCGCTCCTTTCGCATATGATTTTTTGGGTTTTGGCCTATTCACCCTTTGGGCATTTAATAAAAAAGGTCCTAATAAAAATAGAATAATATATATCTTTTTGGTCATCTTGCAATTATTTTTAACCATTCATTATGGGTCATGATATCCTCTAAAACATAGTGCTGCTTGTCATTTACATCATGCCATTCAACCAGCCCAATGGACTTTCCATAATATCGAATAATCTCTATACTTTCTTCGTTTTTCAATGCCAATTTATCGTCACGATTAGTAACCTTTAAAGTTTCAATAAGTTTCATACAATTCATTTTTTTTGAAAGAATGTCCCTTTTCGTAAGCCCATTAAACCTTCTGCGCGAGTCAAGCTCAATAACAAAAGCATCTGAAATGCCAGAAAATTGAGATTTAAAATGTGTCTCTATACTATCAAGGGGAAATAATTTGTTTTCGTTAACGAAGGCGGGTTTAATAGCGCCAGTTGCATCTACAACCAAGTGTTCCTGTACAAGCATGGAATCCAATAAAAAATCATACGTTTCTGTATGTCGCCCGTCTTGGGTAAAGGTCTCTAAAAGTATATGTTTGCCATTTGAACGACTGATTCCATAAACTCTGTGAAATTGCTCATACATGCCGTTTTTAATCTCTCGGTATTGATATATTTTTGGGACTGTATCATAAGGGTAAAAAAAAGATTGATTCGCAATTACAGGATTATTACTTTGACTCTTCTTGTCCTTTTTTTCGGAACAAGAAATCAAGGTTAAAGCAGTTATTAATCCTAAAACAATCCTTGTCATTTGGTCATTTTTAAAAATGAAATCTCGTTTTCATTAAGATGTCGATACATACCACGGGGTAAGTCTTTCTTAGTCAATCCGGAATACCTTACACGGTCTAATTTAATAACAGCAAAACCCATTGCCTCAAAAAGTCTATTAATTACCCTCGTTTTTCCTGAGACAAGTTCAATACCAACCTCTCTGGATGTTCCTCCCTCTACATGTTCGGCATTAGAGACTTTCGTTTTTCCGTCATCAAGGTCCAATCCACTCATAAGTTTATTTAAGTGAATAGATGAAACGGGCTTATTAAGTTCTACATGGTATATTTTTTTAGATTGATATTTTGGGTGATTCAATTTTTTAATGACGTCACTATCGTTCGTCATTAATAACAATCCAGTCGCCTCTCTATCCAATTTATCTACCGGAAAAAGTAGTTCTTTACATGCTTTTTGAACTAGGGATAGAACTGTTTTTCTACCCTTAGGATCATCTATTACTGTTCCGAATCCTTTTGGTTTGTTAAGGAGAACATATCTTTTGTGGGCAGATTTTATGGTTTCTCCGTCGTATTTCACTTCATCATTGGGCTTTACTTTAAATCCCAATTCCGTTACGACTTTATCGTTGATCATAACAACACCTGCTGCAATAAGAACGTCGGCCTCTCTTCTCGAGCATATTCCTGCATTCGATAAAAATTTATTCAACCGGATTTCATCACTAAAAGAGGGTAAAGGATCTCCTTTTTTTACCTTTTGACGAAATTCAATATATTTTCTTTTATCCCTTTTGGATACGTTTTTATCTGCTTTTGATTTTTTTCTTTCTGAAGCCATAATATCATCTTCTTATTGTAAAACACAAAGATACGTAAATTCAAAAGTGCAACACCTTAAAGCTACTACTATTCCGCTTTAAGAATGCCAATGTCGGCTATAAGCTCATCTACCTCGTCTGGATTTGTTCCATCGTAATATCCACGAATTCTTTTTTGAGGGTCAATTAAAACAAAGTTGTTTGTGTGAATAAAATCGCCTCCTGCGTCTCCTAGGTTTTTAGCTTCTGCAGGCTTTAATAGGAAAAAAGATTGTCGAGCTAAACCATATAATTGGGTTTTATTACCTGTGAAGAAATGCCATTTGCCATTGATGGCTTCGTGACTTTCAGCGTATTTTTTTAATGCCTCAATAGAATCATTTATAGGGTCAACTGTAAAGCTCAATATCTTTATTTCATTATCATCACTGTATGCGCTCTGTACACGTTGCATTTGCTTATTCATTATGGGACATATTCCCTTACACGTGGCAAAAAAATACTCAACCACCCAAATTTTTCCCTCAAGTTCCTTTGATTTAATGAGGTCCCCATTCTGATTTACAAATTCAAAATCCTGAATTTTATGCCCACTGGCTTTGTTTCTTAATTCTGGGTCGACTACATCTGGAACAAGTTCAGAGGGGTTGATAATCGGAAGCTTTTTTTTATTCGATTCCATCATATAATAATAGGCAATAGGAATGGCAATCATTAATATGATAAATACAAAAACGATTCTTTTCATAAATTAGTTCGACCTCTTAAAGATTTAATAACTTCTTTTTTCCGCTCTTCTATACCACCCCTTAACACCGTATAACTCCAGCCTAAATGTATTAAGTGTTTTTCATACAAAGTAAATAATCTATTTCTATCATTTGGGTTTTCTCTTAACGGATCCTCCTCCCATGGAATATCAGGAAAGCAAAGAAAGTAATGATCCATTTGTTGATTATGAAGTAGGTCTACAATCTCTTTTGAGCATTGACCGTATTTTTCCTCGCACCAAATCTTCATCACCAGCATCTCTGTATCTACAACCAAATGATCTGATGCATTGTTCCTTTTAAATTGCTCCCTTGCAATGGTGTTCAAGTCTTCAATTCCATACTCTTGGTTGTTAGACAAAAAGTCTCTAGCGTATTCACTTATCATTTGACAAGAAAAATGATCCGACATACATTTTGCCATTGTTGTTTTACCAGAAGATTCTGGTCCGGTAAATGCAATTTTTATGTTGTTCAATTTCGTGCTATTTTTTTTCGCCATTGGACGAATCCATATACCGAGAGAATAAGATATATCCCGTAGAGCATAACGGTGGTTTTCAAGTTTTGTTGATAGAATAAAACCATAGCCATTGCATTAATGACCCACCAATAATACCAGTTTTCTATAATCCTCAATACCACTAACCCAGTTGCCAGAAGACTGAAAACAGAAACAAAAGAATCCAAAAGGGCAGATTTCTGATCGGTAAAACTCATGACATAATATGCAATTACTGAACAAAGTAATGTAATCGTAAAAATCAATACGTTTTGACCCTTAGACAATTGATACGTTTCTTTTTCGCCACCATCATGGTCCGCTGACCAACTCAAAAAACCCCAAATACCAGTGCAAACATATATCAATTGTAGAACAGATTGTATGTATAGCGATTTATCGAAACAAATGAAGGTATACACGACCGAGCTTAATATGCCAAAAATCCATCCCCAGCGAATTACCCTAGAGATTAGGATCAGGTACATTACCCCTGAAATTACTGCAAAGTATTCTAAATAAGGAGTCACTGAACTAATACATCAATTGCTTCTTTGATGAATTCTTCCATCCCGCTTGGCTTTTGTAATCAACAAAATAAATCTTTAGGTCGGCTTGGCTTGAATAGTCTACAAAAAATATTTTTTTATCGGCTTGGCTAGAATAATCTACAAAATACCAGTTGCCATCGTTCTTACCGGCCTGGCTAGAATAATCAACCTTGTATACTTTCAAGTCGGCTTGACTTTCATAATCCACCACAAAAACTTTTACATCAGCTTGACTAGAATAGTCTACTGAATACATTTTTTGGGATTGGGATTGAAATAAGATAAAAAACGAAAAAGAAAAGAAAAGAATTTGTTTCATAATGTTTTTTGAGTCAAAGTTAATAAGCATTTTTTAATGAATCAATTCTATAATGGACCAAAGATGGCTCTTGGCATATTTTAATCAAATAAATCAGCATATTCAGGGTATAATCTAGAGAATTCATCTAAATAAATCAACGGCAGGTTTTTACATTTTCTCCAAACCAAATCTAAAAATTGACTCGGTGGATTTTGTGCTTCTTTATTGTTTGACTTAGACAATTCAACACACACTCCAATTGATGCTGTTTTGGCTCTCACATAATTTTCTAATCCCGCTGCATAATCTTTTGGTTTTTGAGACACTCGGGCCATAATTAAACCGCACTCTTGAGATACTTTTTTGTTCAGCTTCGTATCTAGCCCTCTAAACTTGGCATGTGTTCCTCTGTCTGCCCAAAATAAAACATCCCCCTTAGTGTGAAACGACAATGTTATTAATGGATGAATGGAATCAACTAAATCTTGAATCAATTTTGCCTCAATGGCCTCTCCAGGAAACGACCCCTTATGCCCTTGAGAAGCAGGGTTCTCTTCAAAAAGCCTTCCATGTTTCAGGTGAAAATTACCATCATCAAAATTGTTATTCAGATCAATGCCTTTTCCATTTGCTTTCCAATCAGAATAAGGCCCGATCCTTTTTATTTTAGATATCTCCTCGCGATGACTTTCTATACCCTTCCAGTCTTGTTGTGCAATCTTTAAACCATCAGGGTTTGCAAGTGGGACAATATAAATTATATATTCATCTAAGTACTTTGAGGCATTTTTATATATACATGAATCACTCTTTAATGAAAGCAGAAATTGATTGGTGAACTTCATTAAAAACTTGGAACTGTAAAATTCGCGCGCATGCAGGTTTGCCACAAATAAAACAGGTTTTTTAACTAACCGTTTCTCTTTGTTCTCAATTTTCAGAACAGGTATAGCCTGTCCAAATTCCGAAAAACCCAAAATGTCTACAGATAAAACTTCGCTATGCTGATACATAAGCTGCACAACATCATCATAGATCATTGAAACTTTGTATACAGAGGAATCCTCAATAAGGTCAGTGCAAACCTGTGTCTTACCGAAGTGGGAGCTGATTAAAACAATAAATAAGATTTGAAATCTTATTCGAATATTCATATTCTATTTTTAAATATCTACTTTTGATTGTATTCAAAATCAAAGATAATGACAAATAAGCCGCAACTGTGCGAAATGCTCAATATTGATTTTCCTGTGATCATGGCTCCGATGTTTCTGGTTTCAAATGAAGAAATGGTTATTGAAGCGATAAATAATGGAATTACAGGAGCAATTCCTGCGCTGAATTACAGAACGGTCGATGAGTTGAGAGCTGCCATTCGTAAAATTAAAACAGCGGTAGATGGTCCCTTTGGAATCAATCTTATTGTAAATAAGTCTAACTTTTTATATAAAGAACAGCTCAAGGTTTGTTGCGAGGAAAAAATAGCATTCTTCATTACCTCTCTTGGATCTCCTGAAGAAACCATTAAAATGTCTAAAAAATATGGTGTAAAAGTTTTTTGTGATGTTGTGGATGTCAAGTATGCTAAAAAAGTTGAAGCCCTTGGTGCTGACGGCATCATCGCCGTTAATAAAGAAGCTGGAGGACATGCAGGACCTAAATCATATAAAGAACTAATACCTGCTTTAAAAGAAGCTTGTACGATTCCTATCTTATCAGCGGGAGGAATAGGTGATGGGAAAGGAATTAAAGACATGCTCGACCTGGGTGCTGGTGGAGTTTCAATGGGAAGCTTATTTATCGCAACCAAGGAGGCACCCGTTTCTCAGGATTATAAAGATGCCTGCGTGAACTTTGGAGCAAAAGACATCGTTTTAACTACCAAGTTGTCAGGGACCCCTTGTACAGTGATTAATACGCCATATGTTCAAAAGTCTGGAACATCACAAAACTTTCTTGAACGATTTTTAAATAAAAACAAGAGACTCAAGAAGTGGTTTAAGGCAATCACATTTATGAGAGGAATGAAAAGTCTACAAAAAGCCGCATTCTCCACAACCTACAAAACGGTTTGGTGCGCAGGTCCTTCGATAGAATATGTCAAAGAAGTGAAGTCAATAAAAGAAGTGATAGACGATCTAAAAAAAGGTTTTAAGAATGCCTAATAGGCAAACTTATTCTTATCGTAGTTCCAAAATCAATTTTTGACTTAAGGACAAATACTTTCCCTTTGTGATGTTCACAAATAATTCTTTTCACCAAGGCAAGGCCTAGTCCCCACCCTCTCTTTTTGGTCGAATATCCTGGATCAAAAATGGCTTTCTGATTATTGAGGGCTATTCCTTTTCCTGTGTCAGTAATGTCAAAATGAATTGCTTGTTTTTCTTGTGAAACAGTAATACTCAATTTCCCAACTCCACTCATTGCATCTACAGAGTTTTTACATAAGTTTTCAATCACCCAATCCATAAGTGATTGGTTGTGGTGAACGGGAAGAGATGAATCAATACTTGAGTTAAAGTCAATTTCAACCTTTTTAGACAATCGTGCCTTTAAGTATATTAAATTTTGTTCTATGGTATTAATAATGTCAAGATCATTGAGCTTTGCTTCTGATCCAATTTTTGAAAATCGATCGGTTATACGCTCCAATCGATGTAAATCTTTTTTCATCTCTCCAGTTATCATTGGATCAATTTTAAGTCCTTCAAGATGTGATTGCCAACCCATAAGTGATGACAATGGAGTCCCCAATTGATGAGCGGTCTCTTTTGCCATCCCAGCCCAAACTCTTTTCTGTTCTGCCTTTCTAAAAGTGGAGAAAATAAAATACCCCAAAAGGATAATGAGGCCAAGTACCATAAATTGAAAATATGGTACCCATTGAAGGTAAGTGAGTTCTCTATTTTCAGAATAATATAAGGTCTTTTTACCGGAACCAAAATCAAATTCGATAGGACGGTTCTTGGTTTTCCATTCGTTCTTTAAGGCAATAAGTTTACTTTCAGATCCGCTTACATTGGAAGCCACGACCTTATTGGTTTTTTCATCCCATAAAATGACTGGTATCAACCCTTTGTTTTCGCTGATTTCTTTATTAAAAGAAGCTATTAATTTTATGCTTTCTTTTTGAAGCCTATTTAATTCGAAAGAGTTGCCATAGGTGAAATCAAGATACATGTCGTCATAATACTCAATTTTGTAAGACTGTTTATTTTCTTTCCATTCTTTTGATTTTATATGACAAATCGAATCTTTTTCTTTTTGATTAATACCGTCAGTAAAAAAAGCATCCATATTTCGATATTGACTTACTTCATTTCCCATAATTAATACTACTGGGATATCAATATTTGATTCTATTATGGAGTAAGAAAATTGAATGTCTTGATTTTGACCTAAATCCGATTTTGCAAGAATGGTTTGCTGTGCCTTTACTACAAGATCAATTTTTTGTTTTTCTTTTTTTTTGAGCTCCAAAAATATCTGGTTACTCAATTCTACTAATTCCCCTTTCTTTTTTACAGATTCAGCCCATTGCTTTGCTTTGTCTTTTTCTCTTTGACCAATTTTTGAAATAAATCCATTTGACACTATAATTGTTGCTGCAATTACAATCAGAACCATAAACGAAAGGAGTATTTTCCAACGTTGCTTACTGATATGAATTCCTTTTTTCGACATGGCGCTCTTGAGGTGCTAAAATAAGGCTTATCTTTGACAAAAATAAATTCAATTTTGAAGAATTCAATTCTCGCTTTCTTTCTTTCATTTATAGTGATTGGAGGTGTCTTATTCCTTCTTCCTATCAACCTTTTCTCAGGGGAAATAGTGGAAAATTCAACGGGCACTTCCAAAACCATTTCCGCACCACTTAGCTTGTCTTATTTTATTGGTGTCGGATTTCAAGAATCGGAAATGGACAATATTGAAGATTTCTACCTTACAGGCGAGGGCTATGCAATGGTTTTCTGTTTTCTGTTTGGGGTCCCTTTTCTAATTGCGTTAAGGGTTTATCTGCATTCAAAAAAAAAATTATAGCGACTTGGTTCGGCCACCGTCTACAGGTAGGTTAATTCCGTTAATGTATGACGCTTCTGAAGACGCCAAAAAAGAAATTGCTCCAGCTATTTCTTCTGGCTGCGCAAATCGTTTTGCAGGAGTAACATTCTTCATCATGTTCTCTGCATCCTCATAAGTTCCCTTTATTTTTTTAGATACATTATGTAAAATGTCTGTGAGCCTCTCTGTTGCAGTGGCTCCGGGAAGGACATTATTGACCGTAATTCCATGTGGTCCTAATTCTGAGGCAAGCGTTTTACTCCAATTTGCGACAGCTCCACGTATTGTATTGCTAACCCCTAATCCTTCTATCGGTTGTTTTACAGAAGTGGATATTACATTAATTATTCTGCCGTAATTGGCATCGATCATTCCGGGATAAACGGCTTGAACTAAAATGTGGTTACAAATCAGGTGTTGATTAAATGCATTTATGAATTCTTCCGTATTTGCATCTTTAATTGGTCCTCCTGGAGGTCCTCCTGTATTATTTACTAGAATATGAACCGTTTGACCACCACTCATATACTCATCCAAGACAAGCTTCAATGATGCAGGTTTAGTAAAGTCCGCAATTAATAATTCGTGTTTTTGTCCATTATCAACACGGGGCAACTCAGTCAACACTTTAGAGAGTTTTTCTTCATTTCTTGAGATCAAGATAACGGATGCTCCCATTTGTGCCATTTTTTTTGCTGTACTCCTTCCTATTCCTTGAGTACTTCCACAGACAATCGCCTTTTTATTTTTTAAATCCATATTGAAATGTTTAAGCAGCAAATTTAGTGAACATTTAATTTAACATCTCACATTAATTTCATATTTTAGCTGAAATACTAAATACAAACCTACATGAAAAAAATTTTACTTTTAGCACTTGGCGTAATTTCGAGTGTTTCGATGTATCACGCGCAGTGTGATGAGCCCGTGGTGGTGTCTCCTCAATCTTATTGTGGTGGTGGAACATCAATTCCATTGGAAGCGCTAGGGGCAGACCCTTCTTCCACATATACTATTAATATGTTCGACTCCTGGGGAGATGGTTGGAACGGACATGAAATCACTTTAGATGTTGGTGGTATTACTTATGGTCCTTTTGGAATTACTAATGCACAAGGGGGGTTTAATTCTGAAACATTTGCTGTAAATGAAGGTGATTTAATTAGTGCATCTTGGCTTGCAGGAGGTTTTGCTTCAGAAATAAGCTTCAATATAACTGATAATAATGGGGTTGTTGTTTTTAGTGGCGTTGTTGACGATGCCATTAATTACACTGTACCTTCAATTGGGCCTTACACCCTGTCATGGTATGATGCTCCAGGAGGAACTCTTTTAGGAACTGGATCTCCATTAGAAGCAGTTGGAACAACTGTGATGCCGACAGCATCTACAGGAAGCTACAGTTTTTATGTTACACAAACAGGAGTTGCATGTACAGAAAGTGCAGCCGTTGAACTTGTCATTGACATCACAGATGTAAATGTTGATCTTACAGCAGTTGGCGAAACATGTACTGGAACCGCTGACGGAACATTCTCTATTACCAATGTTGATTGTGGTACGGCTCCATTTTCATTTTCAGTTGATGGTGGTGCATTCGGACCAGCTCCTACTGACTTAACCGCAGGAACATACCTTGTTGTTGTACAAGATGATGCGACATTAGAAAGTTCACCCATAACAGTGGTTATTGAAACCATTAATACGGTGATACCTTCTACCCCTTTTACTGCAGATTCAGTTCTTGCAGCTTGTGGAGGTTCTGCATCAATTTTATTGGATGCTGAAGCAAGTCCTTCTGGTGTGCCTACAACCTTCACATTGAACATGGTTGACTCATGGGGAGATGGTTGGAATGGCAATGCCATTACGATTTATGCTGATGGTGTGCCGGTATTAGTAGGTGCAACAATTCTTACTGGTAGTGATGCTACTGAAACTTTTGATGCTCCTGAAGGCTCTACTTTGACTGCAACGTGGAATCCTGGAAGTTTCCAAAATGAGGTTTCTTTTGACCTTGTTGATGCCTCTGGAACGGCTGTTGTCAGCGGTGTTTATGGAAATACTTTAGATTATTTTATACCTGGAACCGTATTCAATGATTTAAATTGGTACGATCTTCCAGGTGGAACATATCTTGGAACAGGTTCACCATTCGAAGCAGTTGGTACAGACGTAATGCCTGTAGCTACAACAGGATCTTATGACTTTTGGGTTACACAAATAAATAACGGGTGTGAAAGTAACCCATTCCCAATCACTGTAAACGTGACTGATGTTAATGTATCTTTACTTGCACAAAACGAAACATGTACAGGTTATGGTAATGGTACATTCTCTATTGAAACCGTAGATTGTGGAACTGCACCGTTTACTTTTTCTGTGGATGGAGGAACCTTTGGTCCTGCACCTCAGCTTACAGCTGGGACTTATAGTGTTGTAGTTATGGATGATGCTTCCTTAGAAAGTAGTCCAATTAACGTCACCATAAATACTACCGAAACTTTGGTTCCTTTCTCTGCAATTGTCGAAACATCAGACTTTTATGCGTGTATAGGTGAAACAAGTGTTTCTATAGAAGCCGTTGGCCAAGTGCTTGGTTTAGACTCGCTTTTAACCACAATGGCAGATAACAATGGTGCCAGTGCAAACATGTTTGCAGTCACCGCACTCCAGGAAACAACCATTTCAAACTTCGCAATGAATCTTGATTTTGGAACAGCATCAAACATTGACGTGTATTATCGACAAGATAATTACCTTGATGTCCCTGGATCAAATATCGATCCGACTGGAGCTGGATGGTTACTTGTCGGAACAGCTACCAACGTAGGAACTTCAGCAACAACGTATTCTGACATTCCTGTCCCTGTTGACATTACCATTCCTCAAGGCGAAACATATTCTTTCCATATCGCTGTGCAAGGTGTGGGTGTAAATTATACTTCAGGTACTAATGGACTTGGAGCTGTCGTTGCGACGGATGCTAATTTAGAAGTGTTAGAAGGTCACGGTGGTACTGGATTATTCAATTGTAACTTCGGAACGACTACCGGTGGTAGAATTTGGAACGGATTAATTCGTTACGAGGCGATTCAAAGTTGTGATGTTACTTGGTTTGATGCAGCTACGGGGGGTACTGTTGTTGCAAACGGGTCTCCGGCTGAAGCAATTGGAACAACGGTGTTACCAGATGCCAACACGGCAGGAGATTATTCTTTTTATGCGACAAGTGACAACAATGGTTGTTACAGCGCTGACGCTGAAGAAGTTGTTGTTCACGTTTCAAGTGTAAATGTATACTTGTCTTCTGTTGATGCAACTTGTAATACAGGATCTGATGGTTCATTTGCAATTGACTCTGTTGATTGTGGAGCTGTACCTTATTCATTTATCGTTGATGGTGGTGCTGCTGGACCTGCTCCAACAGATTTATCACCAGGCACATATGAAATCATCGTTGTTGATGGAAATACTGATTCTTCTAACGTCTATTATTTGACTGTAGGAAGTGCTGCTGGCCCAACTGATTTGGTCATCAACGACCTTACGGATAACAGTGTTGAAGTGTCATGGAATGCCAATGGTTCTGAAACAGCTTGGATAATCGAATACGGTGCCCCTGGATTTACTCCTGGAACAGGAACAGAAACTGGTACATTAAACGTTACAGATACTGTTGGTGTGGTTACTGGATTAGACGGTAATACAAGCTATGATTTCTATGTTGCTGCTGATTGCGGAACAACTCCAGGAGATTGGGGTACGATTTCATTCACTACAGATTGTGGTGCATACGGTTTACCATTTAACGAAACATTCGAAGATGATTCTGAAACCAGAGTTTGTTGGTATAACATCAACGAAGTAGGTACGGATAACTGGACTTACCAAACGGGATCTAGCGGTGGTGTAGTAAACACAGCGTTTGAAGGAAGTCTTAATGCCAGATACGTGAGTGCAAGTGCGACGTCAACAGCAAAATTGGCCTCACCAAGAATTGATGTATCATCTCAAGATAGTGTAGCCCTTATATTTGCTTATGCTCAAGAGTTGTGGGCAGGAGATCAGAACATTACCAAGGTGTACAAAAGAGGTTCTGACACATTGCCTTGGATTGAAATAGCATCTTACAATGTGAATACGCCTGAGTGGACTTTAGACACGTTGTACGTGGCTGATTCATCTGATCAATTGGAAATCGCTTTCGAAGGAACAAACAATTGGGGTCGCGCTAATGTCGTTGATGCTGTCGAAGTTTTACCATGTTCTTTAGAGCCAGGTATTGACGGTTCTGACAATGTATGTAGAGCAGTCGAAACGGTTGATTTAAATTCATTCATTACTGCTGGAGAAAACTTCGGAACTTGGAGTTTCCCTGCTAATGAGTCTTTTGTTACCGGTTCAATTGCATCTGTTCAATTCTTGCCAGAAGGAACACATGATTTTTACTATATCGTAAATACACCATGTGCGGCGGATACTACAATCGCAACATTGATCATATACGGTCCGTCTTCTGCGGGTAATGATGGAGCAGATACAGTATGTATGAATGAGCCTTACAATCTATTGTCATCACTTTCAGGGTCTATAGACCTAGGAGGAGAATGGATTGATCCAACAGGAGCATCTCTTGCCAGTCCTTCAATCACTGGAAGTTCTATTCCTGGTAGTTACAATTATCAATATGTAACTTCGAATGGAGTATGTGATGCAGATACATCTACAGTATTGCTATTTGTTAATCCAGATTGTGATTACTTAGGTTTAATGGAAACTGACTTAGGTTTCTTTGAATTGTATCCAAATCCAACCAATGGAGCGTTCTCTATTCAGGCCAACGATGCTGAAGGATTCTTTAGTGTTGAAGTCACAGACCTAAACGGTAGAATAGTAAGCACATTGAAAAACTTCATCACAGCTAATGAAATTAAATCAGTTGATTTAAGTTTATCTGAAAATGGCGTGTACTTTGTGAAAATTTACAACAATAACGTCTTTAAAACTTACAGAGTTGTTAAAAACTAAATTGTTGCATTTATAATTGAAAAGGGAGGTTTTACCTCCCTTTTTTTATTTTTACAATATGTCTAAACTTCCTCAAGTAACTACAAGTATTTTTAGTAAAATGTCTTTAATGGCGAAAGAACATAGTGCGATAAACCTTTCGCAAGGTTTTCCTGACTTTCCAATTGACAAAAAACTTTCCTTACTTATTGAGAAATCTGTTAAAAAAAATATCCATCAATACTGTCCATCTAATGGACACCCTGGGTTACTCGATCAAATAGGAGGTTTAATTCATAAATCATATCATCGAGAGTTAAATACCTCAGAAGAATTGCTCGTTACTGCTGGCGCAACACAGGCCATTTTTACGTCTATTCAAGCACTTGTTCACCCTGGCGATGAGGTGATTATTCTCGACCCAAGTTATGATTGTTATATCGCCCCCATAAAATTGTGCAACGGTATACCTGTAAGAATTCCTCTTGGACCTGATTTTTTGCCAGATTGGGACCTCATAAACAAATATGTTTCTTCTAAAACCAAGATGATTATCACCAATAATCCACACAATCCATCAGGTCGAACTTGGGCAAAGTCTGACATGCATAGGCTAGGTCAACTATTAGACCATTATCCGAGTCTTTATCTGTTGTCCGATGAAGTATATGAGTATATCACTTTTGAAAACAATCACCTATCTGCTCATTTGTATGAGTCTTTAAGGGCGAAATCAATTGTTGTATCTTCTTTTGGAAAAACACTTCATGTTACTGGGTGGAAAATGGGATACCTTGTCGCTGAAAAGAAAATTATGGATGAGATAAAAAAAATACATCAATACATGGTTTTTTCTGTAAATAGTCTATGTCAGCATGTGATTTTCGAGTATTTACAATTAAGTTCATTACAAGATATTGGCTCTATGTACCAAGCCAAACGAGATCTATTTAGAAAAGGTCTTGAACACAGCAGATTTAAAATTCTTCCATGTGATGGCACTTATTTCCAAACATTAGATTATTCAGACATTACAAATAAACACGATGTCGAATTTGCTGAAGAACTCATCAAAGACTTTGGTATTGCGTCAATTCCAATATCTGTTTTTAGTGAAAAAAATAAGCATAAAAACATCCTTCGTTTTTGTTTTGCAAAACAGAATGAAACCATTGAAAAAGCAACAACCCTTTTATGCAAAATTTAACTATTGGTATTTTACAGTTTGAGCAAGCTTGGGAAAATAAATCTCAAAACTACGAGAAGATACAGCAGCTATTGGATAGCAAAATAGAGCTCGACTTGCTCCTACTGCCTGAAATGTTTCATACTTCGTTTACAATGAACACCGATTTGTCAGAGCCCATGGAAAAGTCCAATGGAATCGATTTCTTAAAAACCATTTCTACAAAATTCAATTGTGCGGTTTATACTTCGTTGATCATTTCAGAAAATGGAAAGAACTACAATCGAGGAGTATTCATAGAGTCTTGTGGTAAAACAACCATATATAACAAAAGAAAATCCTTCGGATTGGCAGGTGAAGACAAAGTCTATGACTCCGGTGAAAGCCAGGTTATAGTTGATTACAAAAACTGGAAGATTAATCTTCAAATTTGTTATGATTTAAGGTTTCCCGAACTCTCTTCAAATAAAATTGACATCGAAGGAAACCCTTTGTTCGATATCATTTTATATGTAGCCAATTGGCCAGAAAAAAGAGCGAATCATTGGAATGCGTTACTTAAAGCTAGAGCTATTGAAAATCAAGCCTTTGTTCTATCATGTAATCGTGTAGGAATTGATTTTAATAAACACACCTACATTGGTGATTCTTGTGGTATAGGTCCTTTGGGTGAGCTTCTTTCTAAAACCTCGAGAGATGAGGGGCTTATTTTAGTTCAAATTGAAAAGTCAAAGCTTAATGAGGTTCGAAACCAATTGCCGTTTCTTAAAGATAGATGATTTTACTAAGAGTTTTGTATATTTACACACCTATAAATTAACAAAATGAAAAAACACTTACTACTATTATGCTTGTCTTTAACGGCCAGCTCTTTATGGTCTCAAAAAAATGAAACCAACAACACGAATGTCATATTTGAAATGGCTCCTTTTAATGAGTCATCGACAAATGTCAAACCGAATTTATCCAATCAAAAATCTACCCCTATATGGTCTGATGATTTTTCTGATCCATCAACTTGGGAAATTGGATCTAATGGTCAGGGTACTTTTGTTATCGGTACCAATTCAGACCCAGGAATAAGTTCAGCAGTTGATTATATGGGAGGGATGGAAACGGCTGGTACGTCGGCATCCAACGGTTTTGCCTTTTTCAATGGTGTTCAACATCTTCTTAATGCTGATATTGACCCACAAGATACGTGGGTGACTTCAGATACCATCGATTTATCTGGAACAAGCTCTGCGTTCCTTTCTTTAACATTTAATCAGCGATACCGAGCGTTCAACTATGATCAAACATTTGTGGAATTCTCAGAAGATGGTGGAGCCTCTTGGACTGCTTTTTCAGCAGATGTGAATATCGACGCAGCCACAAACGGAGATCCAATTCAAAACAATTTGGCTATATTATTGCCAGTAACAAATTCTGCCCTTTCTATGATTCGTTTCAGATGGATCAACGATTCTGACAACGACCAATATGGAAGTGGATACGGCTGGATGATTGACGACGTTGAATTATATGAGCCTTATGACAATGAACTGAGTATCGAAAAACTCTATACTCATGACATTTATAATGCTTGGGATTTCTATGAAACTCCATTATCTCAGGTTCAATCAACAACAATATTCGCGATTATTAAAAATAATGGCGCTGTGACTCAAACTCAAGATCTCGCGGTTGACATTTCCGGTGCAGGTACGTCCAGTACTACTGTGTCCTTTACTGTTGAGCCGGGAACATCAGATACGGTGATTTATGATACCGGATTTGTTCCTTCAGAAATAGGTAGTTATACGATAACAGCTTCATTACCTGAAGACTCATTAGCATCAAACAACTCCTTGTCTGAAGACTTTGAAATCACACAACACATGTACGGGCACAACCATCCTTTAGGATCAAGTGTTATTGACTTTACACAAGAAGGTTTAATCGGTGTTGGAAATCAATTCGTTTTAGAAGCCAATGAGCTTGTTAAGGGCCTAGATGTATATTTTGCTGGAGGAACCACTTCGGGTCTTGAGGTTGAAGTTCTTGTTTATGAGGTAATGACAAATATTCAAGATCAAGCAAATTTATTTATTGGAGGTGCAATTGATGGACTTTATGTTCTTCCTTCACCTGCTCCAACAAACAGCCCTGTAACTATTCCTTTGGAAGATATTAATGGTGAAATAGGTATTAATCTTGAAGCAGGAAAGGTTTATATGGCACTAGTAAGCACCTACCAAAGTGCGGATGAAAACATGGCTATTAAACGCTCATCTAAAGGTGATGATGATTTTTCTACGGTTTGCTTTGGTCCCTTTGGACAGGACGGTGCTGAAAATTATTTCAACGGTTGGGGATGGTCTCCTGCTGTAAAGTTGAACTTTGAACCCACTATTGGAATAGCGGAAAATGATAGCGAAGTTCACGTTGGAACCATCTATCCAAATCCTGTAACATCAGAATCTGTAATCAATGTGAATGCTGATAATGCTCTTAACGTTGAAATTTGTGTATTTGATCTTTCGGGAAAAAAATTGAGTACGAATTCTTTTTATTTAAATGAGGGGGCCAACGAGGTTTCTATTGATTCTTCTAATTTATCCTCAGGAGTATACAAAGTCGTTATTTCAAATGAAGAAACTACAGTGACCCGGATGTTCGTTAAAAAATAAATAAAATCCATTAAAATTTAAGCCGGCTATGCCGGCTTTTTTTATGCTTGAATTTGAGATTGGTTTCTGGGGGCTGTTCGTTACTAGCTTTTTGGCAGCAACTATTATTCCTATTACATCAGAAGCTCTTTTAATTGCCATGTTATCTTTGGGATATGATCCTTTTATTTCTTTGGCATGCGCTACAACCGGGAATACTTTTGGAGGATGGTTAAATTACATTATTGGTAGAATAGGAAATCCATATTGGCTAAAAGTCTTCGGAGCTACTTTAGAAAAAATAGAAAAGTGGAAAAAACGGGTCAATAGATTTGGGTCTTGGATGGCTTTATTGAGCTGGCTGCCTTTTATTGGCGACTTATTGGGTATTGCGTTAGGATTTTTTAGAGCTAGAATATTACCCACTTTTTTATTTATATTTCTAGGAAAGTTTTTAAGGTATCTCATTATAGTTTTGCTATACAAATACCTATAAATTATCGTTTCACGATACCGTTTTAAAATATAAATTATAATTTTAGTCTAATGGAAAGACTTTTTGATCAGATTCGGAAAATAATAGACAGCTTTCGTCTTAAAAATGAGCGGGAAGATTTTGAAGTAATTGCTTCAAACATTGATAGTGGCGTAGTTTTTAAAGGCACCAATTTATGGATTTTGGTATTTGCTGTTTTTATTTGTTCTCTCGGATTAAATGTCAATTCTGCCGCCGTTGTTATTGGTGCGATGCTTGTATCACCGATTATGGGACCAATAATTGGAATGGGGTTTGGAATTGCGACTACAGACCTCGGTCTTTTAAAGAAGGCGTTATCTAATTATCTATTCGCAGGACTCGTTGGGATCATTGCCTCTACCTTGTATTTTTCACTTACACCGATCAATGTTGCTCAAACAGAAATGTTAGCCAGGACTTCACCAAATATCTATGATGTCTTAATTGCATTTTTTGGGGGCCTAGCTGGGATTATTGCAATTGCAAGTAAAATGAAAGGGAATGTAATTCCTGGTGTTGCTATTGCAACGGCATTAATGCCCCCCTTATGTACCGCTGGTTATGGATTGGCAACATTTCAAATTGAATACTTCTTAGGTGCTTTTTATTTATTTTTCATTAATACCGTATTCATTTCTCTGGCTACTTTGGTGACGGCTCGGATTTTAAAATTCCCTCAAAAAGCCAATTTGGATACTAAAATTGCAAAACGTACAAATCGAATTATTTTTGTCATTACAATTCTTACCATAATTCCAAGTATTTACTTTGGTTATACGATGGTTCAACAAGATAGATACAATCAAAAAGCAGAAGAATTTCTTAAAAGTGAAATAGCAACACATCCAATACCTAATGTTTATTTACTAGACCAAGAGGTGGATGCTGCCAATCAGAAAATTACATTGACCTACGGAGGGGAGCTTATCCCTAAAGAAGATCAAGAAGCGATAAAACGAAAGCTGCCGATATTTCATTTAGAAAACACAACTCTTGAGATTAGGCAGGGCTTTGCCAACTTAAAAGACAAGGAGGACGTTAACCCATTAGCTGCTGAATTGATGGCCCAAAAGCAACAAATTTCTTCAATAAAAGAGGAATTAAACGTGAAAAACTCAAACCTTGATAGTATTCGGATGATTAAAGAAATTGGAGGACAGGTGTATAAAGAATTAAAAGCACAATATCCGAAAGTTTCTTCTCTTACCATGCAACCAGGAGTTAAACATACGGACTCCATGGGAACAAATGCCTGGCTTGTTCAAATCTGTCATGATAGTTTGCTCGTAAAAGAAGATCGAAATAGGATACAATCCTGGTTAAAAGCACGGGTAAATGGGGAAGAAGTATTTGTAAATTTCAATTCAACTGACACAACGGTTTACAAAAAAATTAAAATGTCTCGTTTTGAATCCTTATTTGATCGTTTTAAAAACTTTAATCCCTAGATCCGTTTGACTTAAAGGGATCTATTCCGTACTGGATATCTCGTAATTTAAATGTTACTGGTTTATCGATATCAATGTCGCCGTATTTATTTTTCATCACATGATTTGGTGTTAGCTTTAAGGTTGAAATAGATACAGGCAGTCCCGAGTTTTTTAAAACTATGGTTGCTGGGTTCCCATGGGTAGCTTGCAAAGACCCAAAACAAGGAGTTCCAACGGTTTCCCCTCTATTGGTTTCTTTAAACCAAGAAGCCAGTAAAACGGAAGCAGACATAGATAAACCATTCATATATAATTTGCAATCACCTCGGTAATGATTATTACGGGAGTTGACGAGGTTTTTTTCATAGAGTATTGTCCTTACAGTTCCTTTAGGACTTAAAAAAAAATCGTATTCTTTACTGATCATTCCTCTCGGATAAACCCGCTTAGCCTTTTTAACAAAATCTATTTTTTTTAACCTAGATAAAGATTCAAATCTATCCAAATCACTTCTCTTGTATGCATAATTGAGATCATATGTGTCATCGTTAATGTTAATATAACTCAATAAATGCTCCAATAACAAAATGAATCCTCCACGATTTTCACGAACATCTATGATCACCGAATTAATCCCCTTTGAATCAACAAGGCTAAAAAAACGATCAATTGTTTTCTTAAATTTTTTTTCATTTCTTGATTCAAAAGAATACACCCTCAAATATGCTTGATCTGTTAAAAAATGATATTCTAACTCTTTAGATGGATACCATTCTTCATTCTTAAATAATTTTTTTGATTTAATACGTCTAATTCTTTTAAGCAATGTGTCACCTAATGTATTCACATATTTAAATTGAACTTCATTTTCAAGACTTTTGTTATGCACGTTAAACACAAGCCCCATCATTTTTATCGTGATTTCTGTTCTTGCCGATTCGGTAAAAGCTTCATCAGGGCTAAATAATCGAGTTAGTTGATATAAACTATCCACTGTCATTGAGCCCACCTTCAAAACTTCTACTCCTACAGGAATGGTATTATCATATGCCTTGACCAAGTAAAATTTTGAATCAATTTTCTTCAAATAAAAAGGAACCGATTTTGATTTATTCCCGGCCAACACAAGGAGGTCTCTTGGATTAAAATAGGTGTGTGAATCTCGTATATTTTTTATAAAACCAGTCAAAACCAATGAAAAGTCCAATATGTTTTGAGCTGACAAAACAGCGTTCTTCGCTTCTATGTAGGCGGAATCTAGTTCTTCTTTCGAACAGTATATGTATGGGTCGGGATGTGTTTTCATTATGCTTTGGTATAGTTCACTAAGGTCTTCTGCCATGGCATTAGGACAAATTAAAACGCTACTCCGAACATTCTTCTTGTGCTGAATGTATTCACTGCAAGGTTGTGAATTCACCCGTATCACACCAAGTATCAAGTAAAAAAGGACTATACTTTTTCCCAAAATTTAAATTTGATTCGAAAATACGTGTAAACTTCAACACTCAATAATATATGAGGAAAAAAGTCAATTAATTGTATTAAATTTAGCGTAACAATTTTTGGTTTTAAACTCTTTATAAAACCACATGTTAATTATACAATGAGAACAGTTCTTATTTCAGGAGGGAGAGGATTAGTAGGTAGATCATTATCAAAGCTACTCAAGCAAAAAGGGTATACCGTTTACAAACTTACGCGTAGACCCAAAAAAAGCAGCCATATTTATTGGAATCCTGAAAAACAGACCATTGAAAGCAAGTATTTGTCTGAAATTGATGTCATTATAAATTTAGCAGGTTCAGGAATCGCGGATAAAAAATGGAGCTCTGATCGCAAAACAGATTTAATTAATTCCAGAATTAATTCAATTCAATTTTTAAAATCTGTTTCAGAAAAAATGCCGAAACTAAAATATTTCATTAGTGCTTCCGGCATAAACTGCTACGGATATAATGGTCCACATGAAAAAACAGAAAATGACCCTTATGGGGATGATTTCTTATCTGTTTTGGTCAAAGATTGGGAATTGGCTAGCTCCTCTTTTGAGGATGTTTGTCCTGTTGCGAAATTACGAATCGCCATGGTTATTGATCATAAAGGTGGGGCGTTAAAAAAATTGCTTCGTCCTGTAAAATTAGGCGTAGGGAGTCCTCTAGCTTCGGGAAAACAATACGTTCCTTGGATTCATATTGATGATCTCTGTAGGATGTTTTTATATTGCATTGAAAATGATATTTCAGGAACATATAATGCTGCAAATGGATATATTTCGAATCGAGAACTTATGAAAACCATAACGAAAAAAATGAGAAAACCTTTTTTCTTTCCGGCAGTTCCAAAAAGTATATTAACCCTGCTTCTCGGCGAAATGGCTACAATGCTAACCGAAAGCTTAAAGGTTTCAAATGAGAAAATCAGGAAAATTGGTTTTCAATTTAAGTATGCCAACTTCGATTCTGCTATTTCTGAAATCGTTAAAAAATAATCAAAGTTGATGCTAACAATAATTTGTAGATAAATAGCTTGCGGTTTTTAGCTGCAATTCTTTATTAAAAGCTAACTTTCATAAAAAGACTTTAATGGCCAAAAAAGAAAAAATTTACGTTCTTGATACTTCTGTATTACTTCATGATCATCAATCCATATCCACATTCGAAGATAATAATGTCGCAATTCCTATTACAGTTCTAGAAGAACTAGATAAATTCAAGGTTGGCAACGATACCAAAAACTTCTGTGCAAGGGAAGTCATTCGATTTATTGATCGACTTTCTGGAAATGGGGGCTTACAAGAATGGATTTCATTAGGTGATGACAAAGGTAAGTTTCGTGTAATCATGGAATACAAGCCAAAAAAAGTAGACGCTGAAAGCATATATGCAGAGGGTAAAAATGACCACAAAATCATTAATGCCGCCTTGTATCTTAAAGAAAAGGAACCAAAAAAAGCCATAATACTCGTAACTAAAGACATTAACCTTCGAATTAAAGCAAAAGCTCTAGGAGTAATTGCTGAAGATTATGAGACAGGAAAGGTCACTATTCAAAATGAGGAAAAGTCAAATACTATTGAAGGCGTGGATTCAGAAAAAATTAGAGAGATTTTTACCAAAGGAAGAATTGACGCAGACAATGTTTTGGGGGAAAACAAATTGGTAAATGGTTATTATATATTAAAAAATGGCAAGTCCTCTTCCTTGGCTTTTTACAATCACACCGTTGAACAAATTGAACGAATTGAAAAAGAATTCGTTTACGGGATCAAGCCTAAAAACGCTGAACAAGCATTTGCCTTTCACGCCTTAATGAATTCAAACATTAAGCTTGTTGCCATTCAAGGAGTTGCAGGAACCGGGAAAACTCTTTTGGCTCTCGCCTCAGCTTTAGAGCAAGCCAAACAGTTTAATCAAATCATTTTAGCAAGACCAATCGTACCTTTATCGAATAAAGAAATAGGCTTTTTACCCGGCGATGCTAATGATAAAATAGGTCCATATATGGAACCACTTTTTGATAATTTAAAATTTATAAAATCTCAATTTGGAACCAACGAAAAGAAACACAAAGCCATTATTGAAATGCAAGAGTCTGGGAAGATCTTGATTACTCCTCTGGCATTTATTCGTGGACGAAGCTTATCCAACATCATGTTTATTATTGATGAAGCCCAGAATTTAACTCCTCACGAAGTGAAAACGATTATAACAAGAGCTGGAGAAAACACAAAAATTATATTTACAGGAGATGTCCATCAAATTGACACTCCTTATCTTGATGAGAACAGTAATGGACTTGCCTATCTTATAGATCGACTCACAGGACAGCCATTGTTTTCTAATGTTAAACTTGAGAAAGGTGAACGTTCGGAGTTGGCTAATTTGGCTAATGACCTTCTTTAAAGAATGAAATAGATCAGTAGCTATTAACTTCTGTTTTTTTCTTTTCAATTCTTACCAACTCTCCAAAATATAATTTTTTTGAGGTTTTAGTCATCATATTGAGTTGACATACCTGCGATACCCTATCAGGAAAATACATGGAAACAATCTCTTGTAAAGTACTACTATCAACAGATGGAGAATAGGTGTTTAGAATCAAAAAACCATCATTAGAAAGTACAGATGCCCCCGCAGACATTAGTGAATCTATCTGATCCTCTAATTTCCAGCGCTCTCCTTTAGCACCAATACCCCAAGCGGGTGGATCCATAATTATGGATTGGTATTTATTCCCTCTTTTTACCTCCCTATTTAGAAACTTTAGGGCATCTTCATGAACCCATCGTATATTTAAAAGCCTACTTAATTCCATGTTCTTTTTTGCCCATGAAATCATAGGTTTAACAGCATCTACGTGTATGGTATCAGCACCCTGATTTCTGGCTGCACAGGAAGCTCCTCCTGTATAGGCAAACAGGTTTAAAAATCGATGATCCGAATTGACATTTTCCTTTATATAGTCCCAATTGGTTCTTTGTTCTGGAAATAACCCAAGGTGTTTAAAATTGGTTAATTCAATATGAAATTTTAACCTATCATAAGAAATTATGGCTTTTGAAGGGGCGTTCTTGATGAGCTGTTTCCAAATGCCTTTTTTTCCTTTTTTTTCAATGAATTCCCAGTGGGCCATCTTGGACCATTCAGAAAATGGAAGACCACTATGAAAATAGGCTTGTACCTCCGGTCGTATTGTGATGAGCTTTCCCCAACGTTCTAGCTTACGCCCTCCTCCGGCATCAATAAGCTCGTAATCATTCCAAGGTTGAGTAAATAATTCCATGAGCAAAAGTTATCTCATCTTAGGAGACTTTTTACGCCCTCCCATCATTTGAGCCATTCTCATTTGATTTTTCGAAGGAGCCGCTTGAAGCTGTTGCTGCATCGTTCTAATTTGATCTTTCATCATTCCAGAACCGTCTAGCTTTTTTGCTTCAGATAATAATGACAGTGCCTCTTTTTTTCTGCCAGTTTGAGCACAAATACCAGCCAAATGCATTCTTGCCATTGCATTATCCTCAGGTTTTCTGAGACCTAAACCAATTGCTTTTCGTAGTTTATTTTCACTACTTGTAGCCATGCCTGCCTGTTGAGCTCCCATTACGGCTTGTAAGAAAAGAATATAGGCATGTTGTTTTCTTGGCATAAATTGAGGATGCGTAATTCGATTGATGTACTTAAGTGCCTTGTCGGTATTACCTGTTCTCATCTGATTAAGAGCAAGTATCATGTTTTCATTTCTGAAAAAAGACAATCCCACCAATGCAGAAATAAAGATCATACAAATCCCCCATCCCCAATATCCGGTATAAAAAAGATAGGTGTTAAACCCTAATGTTAAGGCTGCAACAATACATCTAATAATAAATCCAATCATAATTAATCAATTGTAGCGATACATTTTAATTCAATCGCAATAGGTGTGGGTAAAGAGTTAATTTCAACAGTAGTTCTACAAGGACTATTGTCACTAAAATATTCTGCATAAACTTTGTTGTAAATATGGAAATCTCTCTTCATATTTACCAAAAAAACGGTTACATCTATTAGCTCACCCCAGCTTGACCCTGATTCTTCTAGGATCACTTTTACATTATCGAAAACACTTCTGCATTGTGCTTCAAAATCAAATTCAATAAAATTACCATTGTGGTCAAGTTTTAGGCCCGGCACTTCTGAATCCGTACGATTTGATCCTGCAACACGCGGTCCAACCCCAGAAAGAAATAATAAGTTTCCTGCTTTTCTGGCGTGAGGATATAGCCCCACAGGTTTCGGTGCTTTATTTGTAGAAAATTGATCTGCCATTGAACTAATGTCTTGTATTTATGCAAATATAATACAAGCTTACTAGAAAAGGGTTATTATCATTAACTTTGACCACGTTTATTATTTGTTTAACCCAAGTCTTATGAGATTAATTTCATAGGTTTATCAAGTTTTCAAAACAGGTAGGGGCAGAAGATTCTATTGTATTTAAATATATTAAAACTATATGCGTTATTCCAAGGTGAAAGTATTTGTATTAATTATAACCCTCGTAATGGGGAATTACTTTTGGGCTCAAATTGGAATGGGACAATGGAGACTGCACGTTGCTTCAGGTCAGGCTATTGATGTTGCCATTGTAGATAACACAGTGTTTACAGCGTTCAAAAATGGAATATTTGTATACAATAGTGATACGGAAGAAGAAGAGTTACTTACTGACGTTAATGGTCTTTCAGACATCGATGTTTCAACCATTTATTATGATGAAGTCGAAGGAGCTATACTTGTAGGTTATGAAAATGGCAATATTGATAAGATCACAAGTGATAACATTTACAATATCCCTGCAATTAAATTGGCTCAAATCCCAAACTCCAAAAGAATAAATCGATTTCAGCGATCAGGTGATTTCATATATGTTGCCACAGATTTTTGTGTTTCAAAACTTGACATTCAAAAGGACGAAATTAAAGATACTTATTATCCAACAAGTGGTAATGAGGCCATCCTAGACTTGAGCTTTGCCGAAGATACTATTTTTGCTTTAACAGCAAATATGCTAAAATATGGCCTCTTGTCAAACCCAGCATTACCAGATGAAAGCCAATGGCAAATCGAAACCCGACTGCCAATCATCAATGAAAATTCATATACTGAAATTGAGTCATTTCAAAACAAACTCATTGTGCTATTCAAGAGGGATGGATACGGTATGGATAGTGTCTTCTTTCTGAACAACACAGGCGTGAGTTTATTAACAGACGTGCCTTTTTCTTTAGAAATAAATTCCATTAATATATTAAACGACTCATCCTTTGCGGTCAATATGGACGGCGCAATTTACCTTTACGATGACCTGCTTGAAAATATAGCCTCTTACAATTCTAACAATATGTACACCTGGATTTCACCATTGAGAACGGTTCGTAATGGTCAAGGAATATGGTCTGCTGATAAAACCAAAGGTTTGTTTTTATTTACTTCAGGTGTAGGATATAAACGCTATCCCATTGTAGGGCCAACCAATAATGATTTTTATTCTATGGATTGGCAAAAGGATAAACTGGCCATTGCAAGTGGAAGATTAAATGGTAAGCTGCCCTCTTTTAGCACAAATGGATTGCATTTATTTAAAAATGAAGAGTGGAGTTTTCACAATGTAACGACAGTTGATGCTTGGGAGGATAAAAACATTTGGGATTTTATTGATGTTGCTGTTAACCCTGTAAATACAGACGAAGTAGCTGTTTCTTCCTACTCCGAAGAACCTTTGAGTATTTTCAATAATGACTCAGTTGAACTTTTTAATGATTTAAACTCCACACTTAAATTTACCTCAAGTGGAAATGGTTGGTCTCTTGTCTCAGGTGTTTCGTATGATGAATATGGCAATCTGTGGGCGCTAAATGGATATACTGAAAACCCTCTTAATGTAAAAGATACAGAGGGAAACTGGAACAGTTTTGATTGTGGAGGAACCGCAAGAAATATTTACACAAAAAAGCTGGTTATTGACTTTAACAATCATCTTTGGTTTGCATCATCAGAAAAAGGCCTTTTTGGATATAATTACAATGAGTCATTAACCAATTCTTCAGATGATCAATATATTCAACTCAAAACAGGTTCGAGTCAAGGTAATCTCCCGTCTGATAATGTAACTGCAATAGCTGCAGATTTCGATGGGGAAATATGGATAGGGACTGATGCTGGATTTGCAATATTATACAATGCGTCTAATGCATTTGATGCGAGTCCTGGGGAATATGATGCGCAACGCGTCAAAGTGTCCTTTGAAGGAAATGTAGAATACGTATTAGGCAACACGCATATTACAGATATTGAGGTAGATGGAGGGAACAGAAAATGGATCTCAACTTTAAATGCCGGTATTCTACTTCTGAGCCCAGATGGTTCAGAAATTTTAGAACAATTCACGACTGAAAATTCGCCGCTGATTTCAAATAATATATTCGATTTAAAATTAGATCAATCAAATGGGGAACTCTATATAATTACAGATAAAGGACTAATTTCATATCGTTCAGATGCCAGTTATGAGGATCCGACCTATGACGGTTTTGTTGTTTTTCCAAACCCGGTAAGACCGGGGTTCTCTGGGCCAGTTACTATTCAAGGAATTCGATATAATTCAGATGTTAAAATTACTGATGCTTCAGGGAATCTGGTATACAAAACCACATCTAATGGTGGAACGGCCACTTGGAATTGTAAAGCAATAAACGGGGAGCCTGTAACTACTGGAGTTTATTTTATCTGGACGGCAACCAACGTAGGTAAAGACAAAAAGGTTGGTAAGGTTTTAATTATAAAATAAGTCATGTTAAGATTAATCAAGCAAATAAGCGCTAGGATCAAAAAAAACAGCTCATCACCAGTTGAGTATAGTACGGTTATCTCAAACATGGAGGTGGAGGGGTACGGAACCATTTCATTCGCTCAATGGCAACACCCAAAAGAAGAACCAAAAAAAATAACAAAAGAAAATATTGATTTTTATAAACGTTTAGGCGTAGAAGGAAAAGTCATTATTGATGTTGGCACACATACAGGAGATACAACTGTGCCTATGGGGATTGCTGCTGGGAACGAAGGACTTGTCATTGGATTGGAACCAAATAGATTTGTTTTTAAAGTGCTGAAAGAAAACATTGGTTTGAATCAGTCCGTAGCAAATATTGATGCTTTTTGCTTTGCAGCAACGGATATGGATGGAGATTATGTGTTTAATTATTCAGATCCTTCATTCTGTAATGGTGGATATTTATCTGAGATAGAAAACAAAAGTCACAATCACTATTACCCGCTAGACGTCAAGGGTAAAAACCTGAATTCGTTCTTAGAAATCAACTATTCTCATAAAATTGCTGATATTTCATTGATTAAAATAGATGCGGAAGGCTATGACAAGGAAATTATTAAAACCATTTCAAAAATAATCAGAGAGCAAAAACCGGTATTAATGGTTGAATGCTACAAAAAACTAAATTTTGATGAACGGGAAGAACTCTTCGATGTTTTAGAAAAACTGAATTATACGCTTTATCGTCTTCATGATTTTGAATCCCTAAAAGGTCTGAAGAACATTGGCCGCAAACAAATGCATCTCACGAAACATTTTGAGATTTTGGCACTGCACGAAGAGTCTGAATTAAATGTGGGTGATAATTAATCTGGAATATTCTCCGAATAATACTCATTTGATTTAAAATAATCTAAAAGAGCTTCCTTTATTAAATGTTGTTGTTGGTTAGACTCGATTGGAGGTAATTTTTTAATCAACTCAAAATGAGGCCACCCCTCTTCGTCTCTTCCTTTGTATTCATAATACCCAGAAGGAACGAGAAGTGTACAAATTGCAACATGAATTAAATCTGTTTTTTCTTGTTTAGAATATTTTTTATGCCCCTGTCCATATTCATTTACCCCTATTAAAAATAGCATGGCGTGAATATCTAAATCCTCTCCAAAAGATTTTTCGAGATGCTTGGTTAATTTTTGAAAGCGCAATTCAATGTCATGATCCATTGGGTGTAAAGTTAATGCTTGTACTTCATTAGTTAGCAAAATGAAAAATTTAATTTAGCTCAAAATCAACCATACGTTTTGTTGACGAGTTGGAACCGATAAAGAGAGAAAACGCACCTGGTTCTGCTTCCCAAATTTTTCGGGCACTGTAAAACTGTAATAGTTCTGCATCAATGACGAAAGTAACCTTTCTGGATTCTCCGGGTTTTAATTCTATCAAGTCAAATCCTTTTAATTCTTTTACTGGCCTAATCGTACTTGCATAATGGTCCTTAATGTATAACTGTACTACCTCTTTTCCCTTATATTTACCCGTGTTTTTTAGAACAACCGAAGCTTGAATTTCAGTATTCATTGATAGAGAGCTTGAACTTATTTGAATCTCAGAGTATTCAAATGTAGTATAGCTCAACCCATAACCAAAAGGGTACAAAGGGCTATTCTTTTCATCACCATAGTGCGACCAAAACACGCTGCCTGCATCAGCACCATCTGCCCCTGGTCTTCCTGTGTTTTTATAATTATAATACAATGGCATTTGCCCGACACTCCGAGGAAAACTCATGGGCAATTTACCACTTGGATTGTAATCTCCATATAGAATTTCTGCTATCGCGTTACCACTTTCAGTGCCTAAGTGCCAAGCCTCAACAATAGCGGGAATATGTTCTTGTGCCCAATTAAGAACCAATGGGCGGCCATTCATTAATACCAAAACAATATTAGTGTTTACCTTATATATCTCTTCAAGAAGCTCCTGTTGAAAACCAGGTAAATCCAATTTGGTTCGACTCCTACCCTCCCCTGATTGAAATCCATATTCACCAAGAACCATGACAACAACATCAGCTTTTTTTGCCGCTTTTTTTGCCGCCTTAAATCCGCATTTATCTGTTGTATTAATCTGAACCTCCTCATGGAATGCAGGTATTGAATTCACGAGCTTTACGCCTTGAGAAAAAACAATTTCATTCCCTGAATACAATTCCATTCCTTCCAATACAGAAACCGCAGAATTGTTTTCGGCAGCAATTCTCCAATTGCCCAACGGGCTGTTTTTATCATCCGCCAAAGGTCCAATAAGAGCAATTTTTTGTCCTTTCTTTTTTAACGGAAGTATATTTCCTTCGTTCTTCAAAAGAACGATTGATTTTTTGGCCATATCCAAAACACCCGCTCGTATTTCTTCAGAACCGGTTACCTTTTTTTCTCTTTCCTCGTCACAATACTTGAACGGGTCTTCAAATAACCCAAGCTCAAACTTTACTTTTAAAATTCGTCGGACGGCGTCATTTATTTGTTCTATATTAATCCGATTCTCTTTTAAAAGAGATTCTATTTCATTCAAATAAATATAGGACTCCATATCCATATCGGAACCTGCATTAATACCGAGTTCTCCTGCATGATTTTCATCTCTTGCATATCCGTGATCAATCATTTCCTTTAACGACCCCCAATCAGAAACTACAAATCCATCAAAACCCCAATCACCCTTTAAAATATTCCGTTGTAAGTTTTTATCAGCTGTAGCAGGTATTCCGTTTAAATCATTAAAAGAATTCATAAATGTTCGAACACCAGCATCTGAAGCTGCTTTAAATGGTGGTAAAACCATATTATGCAAAGTGTTTTCACCAATATCAACAGTATTATAATCTCGCCCGCTTTCGGCAAAACCGTAGGCTGCAAAGTGTTTTGCGCAAGCTGCTAAAGTGAATGGGGCACTTAAATCCATGCCTTGAAATCCTTGGACTCGAGCTGTAGAAATCAGGCTGCCAAGATAAGGGTCTTCGCCAGCACCCTCCATTACCCGTCCCCAACGAGCATCTCTAGTAATATCGACCATTGGAGCAAAAGTCCAATTTATGCCTGCAGCAGCGGCTTCTTTTGCGCCCATAGCAGCAGATTTTTTTATGGCTTCTAAATCCCAACTTGCAGACTCTGCTAAAGGTATTGGACTAATCGTTTTGTAACCATGAATCAAATCAAAACCGATGATAAGAGGAATGCCTAATCGTGATTCATTTACCGCAATTTCCTGAACAGCCCTTACCTCCTTGGCTCCCCGAACATTTAACATTGATCCAACCCATCCTTTTGATAAATGATCATGTTTTTTTTTGGCATTACCTTCTATTGGCGAAGGACCTGTTACATTCCAAAATCCATTATATTGATTCATCTGACCAATTTTTTCCTCTAAGGTCATTTTTGATAATAAATCATCAACCCTCTTATCAATCGGTATTTCAATTTCTTTCTGTGAAAGAAAACAAAATGGAATTATTAGGATTAGTACTATTGATAAAAACAAACTTTTAGGAAATACCATATGAATAAATTGTTTACTAATGCACCTTAAATTTAGTATTTATTACAATTATGTAATGAAAGTTCTTAATGTAAAAATGGGGAGCAAAACTCCCCATTTCCATCAAAAAAAAATAAAAAAACTATTTCTTAATAATTCGACTTGTCGATATCGAATCTCCTGTTTCAACAGTAATCGTATATACACCACTTGTTAGGTAGTCCAAATTCATTTTTGTGGAGCTCCCATCAACAGCTACTGAAGTAACTACCTTACCTGAAAGGTCGATTATTTTAATCTCTTTCATTGTTTGGTTTGATGATATTTCAATCTCAGCATTAAATGGATTTGGTGCAACAGTGAATTCATTAGACTGCTCTTCGATACTCACAGCACATGGTTCACAACTCTCCCAACATACGATATCGATACTTGGGTCTCCTGCTTCAACCATAAAATAACGGTTAGTATACTGTCCTGAACCGTCAGTAACAGTGCAGCTTTCTCCTCCTGCAAATATTTCTTCTACAGTCCAACCATCGATTGTGAATTTGTACTCAATAGATTCACCTACAGTTAAAGGAAGTGTAACTTTCCACATTCCGCTTCCTGCATCATTCATAGGGTTACAATCACCACACCAACCATTAAAGGTTCCGTTTACATAAACCGTTCCAATTGGATCTGGATAAAGTGACATGTCAACGTTAAAAGTAACATTAGACTCACTTCCTTGTCCTCCAGGACACGCTTCACAACTATTAAAACAAACAACAGGAAGAATTGCTCCTTCAGTAATCTCTAATATTCTATTTGTGAAACCTCCATCAGTAATGGTGCAAACTTCTCCTCCTGCAAACAGCTCTTGGTCTGTCCAACCATCAACAGTAAACTTGTATTGAATCGATCCTGGGTCTAAAGGCAATGTGACTTTCCAAATACCACCGCCAGCGTCAATCATTGGATTACAATCTCCACACCAGCCGTTAAAAGTTCCGTTGATGTAAACACCTGTTCCAATTGTTCCAGCATAATCACTCATGTCTACATTAAAGGTTACGTCATATGTAGTAGGACCTGAAGTAGTGCCAGATTTTTGATAAACAAATGTCCAAAAACCAGGACCAAAGTTTATTGATGCTGTCATCGTATTACCATCAGGAGAAAAGGTCACATTGTAAGTTCTCGTACCTGTTTCTGTCCCTGCTGGAAGTTCTTCGCCGTTTAAAACTTTTGGCAACCCTAAATGAGTCCCGATTCCCGAAAGTGTTAAAGCACCTGAACCAGCATCATAGGCCCAAGTACCCGTTGCGTCATTATGAGGTGAAACTGGAGCTCCACATTCTTCTTGTGCTACTCCCTGCCACGTTTCGAGCCATGTTTCTCCATCCATTCCGTTTGCAAAATCTCCATTTGATGAAAACACAATGCTGTCATCAAAAAGACATGCTCTTGTTGCAATGTCTGCACTAGTACTGAACCACCAATCTCCAGCTCCTGGAGCTGGGCCAACAGCAAGAGCTGCTTCTTGTTCTGCGAGATACCAAACCCCCTCTACTTGAGAGAAGCTATTTCCCGCAATTAATAAAAATAAAAAAGTATAAAATTTCTTCATTGTAAGTTAATTGTTAATTTATATTGGACCAATTTAAGAAGAATAAGTGTAAAATTGACATTAAGTCAGGTGTTTTTTTTAAAAAACAACACTTAAAAGTATAATAAACAGCTGTTTAAACTTAAAATACTGCAGATTTAATTCAGTGAGTTAGATAAAATAAGGGATCAAAACTGATTGTTCTGGGCCAATAGTTAGTTTAAGTATTTGATTGAAGGTTTTTGTTTACATACCATGCAAAAAAGGCCAGATAGGCAAAACACAATGCGCAAACTATGTAAGATGAATGCATCCCAATGATATCCCCTAATTTACCTTGTAAGGGAGGAATAATTGCTCCGCCAAGAATCATCATAACCAAAAAAGCCGACCCTTGAGAAGTGAATTTGCCCAAACCATTTAAACTTAAAGCAAAAATAGAAGGCCACATGATTGAACAAAATAAGCCCCCACTCATAAAAGCAAATATGGCCACTTCCCCTGTAGTCATCAAACCTATTATCATGGCCAAAACGCCCAACATCCCAAATATTTTTAAGGTTGGTGCTGGTCGATCTTTTCCAATAAAAAATCCCGCAATTTGAACCGCTACGCATATGGCAAAAACAAAAAGGTGAGTTACTTTAAATCCGGAAACAAAATTCAAGCTCAAAACTACACCAAAGGCTACGTACGGAACCACAATCATTAAAATCTTTTTCATTTTATCAGTAGGATTAAATACTGCGATGGCTCCAGTCCATCTTCCAATCATGAGGCCTCCCCAATACATCGAAATATAGGGTGCAATCTGAGCATCGGTCATTGCTCCAAAATCAGGCAATTTTAACAATGCCCCTAAGTTACTTTGAATCGATACTTCCACGCCCACATAAGTAAATATCGCCAACATGCCCAAAACCAATTGAGGATACTTCATTGCTCCCCAACCCCCTATTGATCTTTTTGCTAACGCGTTACTTACCAGTAGTCCCCCTATTACTACTAATAAACCCGCTAAAGACAACCAAAGAATCGACATTTCCGAAGCTTCGCTTAGCTTTTCTCCCTTGCCTAAGCCCAGGTATTGACTGAAAACAAAGAAAAATATAATCACCAATAACATCGTAATTGTTAATAACGATATCATTGCTTTTTTTGCTCCATGAAATTCAGAATCTGCTTTACCAGATGGCAGTTTTTTAGAAAAGAAAAATAAACCAGCCGCTGCTAAAAAAAGACCACCAACTGCCATATATAGATACTGAACCTGAGCAAGTGTCAAGTTACCAGATGCTATTTCGTCTTTTAAACTAATGTCTGCTTTCGCCGCAGTACCAAATAAAATTAATGTGACAATGATAGGTCCGATAGTAGTTCCTAGTGAATTAACTCCTCCTGCCAAGTTTAATCGATGTGACCCTTTTTCAGGTTCGCCCAAAAGAAGTGCAAATGGGTTGGCCGCCGTTTGTTGTAACGAAAAACCTAGGCCCACAATAAAAAGGGAGCCCAAAACAAAACCAAAAGCGGAAGAATCCCCTGGCTCAGCGCCAGTCACAGCAAGAATCATTGACCCTGCTCCAAAGGCAGACAAGATCAACCCATAAACGATTCCATTTTTTAAACCCCATTTATTCATGATGTCAGTTTTCGCAATACTCGAAAACATAAAGAGCATCAATGCACCAATAAAGTAAGCACCATAAAATGCAAACTCAATCAATTGACTTTGAAACTGGTCTAAACTAAAATATTCTTTACAGAAGCCTAGAAAAACTGAATTTCCCGCGGCAATAAAACCCCAGAAAAAGAACACTGTTGTAAGTGTAAATAAGGCGCTTTGATTTGATTTGGTGGACATGATTTTAACAATTTAGTCGTCCAATATAAAAGAAAAAATAGGATTAACTGATGTTTTTTTTCAGTTTTCTTGATTGTTTTGACAAGGAAAGTGTCTTAATGACGTTGTCAACAATGCCTTTTGTATCATATCCACAATCTGACCAAAGCTCTTTTTGGGTTCCGTGATGAATATATTGATCTGGAATTCCTAAACGAATAACTTCTGCTTGATATTTTTGATCTGTCATGAATTCAACAACAGCAGAGCCAAATCCCCCCATTACACAACCATCTTCAATGGTTATGATCCTGTCAAATTTGGTGAATACTTCATGAAGCATCACTTCATCTATAGGTTTCACAAAACGCATATCATAATGAGCAATGGATGCTCCGTACTCGCTCAATTCGGATACTGCAGCCTGCACAAAATTTCCGGGATGACCAATTGACAAAATCGCTAAATCATCCCCGTTTGACAATCGTCTTCCTTTTCCGATGGAGATTTCTTTCATCGGTTTTTTCCAATCAGTCATAACTCCCTTTCCTCTAGGATACCTGATAACGAATGGACCTTGGTTTTCTAGTTGCGAGGAGTACATCAAGTTTCTTAATTCCTCTTCATTCATAGGTGCTGAAACTGTCATGTTTGGGATACACCGCATGTAGGCCAAATCGTAAGCTCCGTGGTGGGTTGCGCCATCCGCACCAACCAAACCAGCTCTATCCAAACAAAACACCACATTTAAATTCTGAAGAGCAACATCATGTAATACTTGATCGTAAGCTCTTTGCATGAAAGATGAATAAATATTACAAAACGGAAGCAGTCCTTGAGTGGCTAAACCAGCACTGAAAGTAACGGCATGTTGCTCTGCAATACCAACATCAAATGCTCTGTCTGGCATAGCTCCCATCATGATTCCTAATGAACATCCACTCGGCATTGCCGGTGTAACTCCCATTATTTTTTCGTTTTTTTCTGCCAATTCAACAATCGTATGACCAAAAACATCTTGATATTTAGGTGGTTCCGGGTTTTGAGGAATAATTTTAACAATTTCACCTGTGTCTTTATTAAAAACTCCAGGGGCGTGCCATTTTGTAGGGTTCCCTTCCTCAGAATATTTAAAGCCTGCACCCTTCCTCGTGATACAGTGTAGGATTTTTGGACCAGGTATATCTTTTAGATCTTCTAACACTTTTGCCATTCCGATAGCATCATGGCCATCAACAGGTCCAAAATACCTAAAATTTAGGGATTCGAAAAGATTGCTTTGTTTGAGTAAACTTGACTTTAGTGCCGTAGATACCTTAGCCGCAATAGATCTTCCATCAGGGCCAAATTTCGAGATTTTCCCAAGCAAGTTCCAAACCTCATCTTTCACTTTGTTGTATGTGTGAGAGGTTGTTATGTCTGTTAGATACTCACGAAGCGCACCTACATTTGGATCAATTGACATACAGTTGTCATTCAAGATGACCAAAAGGTTTGCGTCCTTTTCAAAACCCGCATGGTTCATCCCCTCAAAAGCCAGGCCCGCAGTCATGGCTCCATCACCTATCACGGCAATGTGCTGTGTGTTCTTCTTATTTTGATATTTATTTGCTACTGCCATTCCTAAGGCTGCAGAAATAGATGTCGATGAATGCCCAACACCAAATGTATCATACTCGCTCTCTGCTCTTTTGGGAAATCCTGATATTCCTCCTTTGCTTCGGTTCGTATGAAAAAGGTCTCTGCGTCCTGTCAGTATTTTGTGCCCATATGCTTGATGTCCAACATCCCAAACCAATTGATCTTCAGGGGTGTTGAATACATAATGTAAGGCGACGGTAAGTTCTACTACTCCCAGACTGGCACCAAAATGACTGTTACCAATCTCAGAAATGACATCTACGATATATTGCCGAAGTTCATTGGAAATTTGAGGAAGATCTTCTACAGAAAATTTCTCTCGAAGGTCTTTGGGGATTTCGATTTGCTTCAAAAAATTACCGGCTTGAAAATCTGACATAGTTTTTATTAATACAAAAATATTGTTTTCAACATGATTAACCTAACAATTGACCGTCAAAAAAGTTCTCAATAAAAGGCCTTTAAATGGGGTGTTTATCCTTTCTCTCAAAGTAAAATGCCGTTAAAACAAACATAAGTAATAAACCGTTTTGAATACATAGATTTAGTGCAAAGTTATTAACCTTGAGGTATGGAGAGATTGCATATAAGAATAAGGCCAAACCTAAGTATAAAACGAATTTCCGAAGATTATAGGGTATTGGGTAATGCTTCTGACCAAGGATGTATGAAATCAACATTTGAATGAAATATACAATAAGAGTGGCCCAGGCGCTCGCCATGTAACCATATTTAGGGATATAAATTACATTAATAATAATGGTTAAACCCGCACCTGCTAAGGCAATATATGCTCCAAATTTAGTTTTACCGCTAAGTTTATACCAAATACTTTGATTGTAGTAGATCCCTAAAAAAATATTTGCCATCAAAAGAATGGGTACAACCTGCAGGCCCACCCAATACGATTCGTTTTGAATAAAGTGTTTGAAAACATCTAGATTAAGGGTGACTAACAAAAAGACCCCGCATACGAATGCAATAAAAACATTCATGATTTGACTATACACTTTATTTCGATCAAGGTTTTTCATTTGACTGAAAAAGAAAGGTTCTGCAGCATACCTGTATGCCTGAAGAAGAATAGTGACAAGCATTGCCAACTTGTATGAGGCGCTATAAATACCTACCTGGGCCTCTGCATAATCTAAAGAGGATGGCACGTTTGGATTATATAATATTTGTTTCAAAAGAATCCGATCTAAAGTCTCATTGATTATTCCCGCAAAACCAGCAATAGCTAGAGGAAATGAAAACAAAAACATCCGCTTTAATAAACCCCAATCTATTCCGTTCAATAATCCAAAGGATTTAAACAAAAACAAAGGCTTAACTAAAGATGCGATGAGGTTGGCAAGGAAAATATAAAACACCCCTTGTTCAGGATTATTCCCATCAAATAAAACAAGTAAAAAAATTAAATTGAGGATGATGTTTACCCCTATTGACGAGAGCTGAATTATCGAAAATCTTTTTGCTCTTTCTTCTGCACGCAATTTGGCAAGAGGAAGTGCACTAATGGCATCTATTGAAACAATGGCGCCAAGCATAATTATATATTCCCCATGCCCGCCAAATAGTAATAGGGATGCGATATCCTTATTCAGTAGAAGAACAAGGATGAAAAAAACAACATTGAGAGAAAGTAGTGCGGAAAAAGCTGTCGAGAACACATTCTTTTTATCATCTTCGTTTTGAATGAACTTGAAAAAAGCAGTTTCCATTCCAAAAGTCAAAATGACTATAAAAAAAGCAACCCAAGCATAAAGCTCGGAAACAACTCCATAGTCCGCGGGGTTTATAAAAACGAAAGTATATAAAGGAACGAGTAAGTAATTAAGAAGACGGCCGACTATGGATGATAAGCCATAAATGGCAATCTCTCCAAAAAGTTTTTTAATCGGATTTGTCATTAAGCTTTTCTGTAATTTGCTTTTCGTTTCTCGAGAAAAGCCGTCGTTCCCTCTTTAAACTCTGATGTTCCAAAACATTTTCCAAACTCTTCAATTTCGACCTCATATCCATCTACTCCACTCCTGTAACCAGCATTAACCGCTTTAATTGCTGATCTAATTGCCATTGGTGAATTCTTAAGGATCTTTTTTGCCAGACCTTCACATGTAGAAATCAAGTCCTTCTGATCTACAACATAGTTGACCAAACCATACTTCAAAGCCTCTTCAGCCGTTATCATTCCAGCAGTGAAAATCATTTCATTTGCCCGTCCCTTTCCAACAAGCTGAGCCAAACGTTGAGTTCCTCCATATCCCGGAATAACTCCAAGAGATACTTCAGGAAGACCCATTTTTGCATTTTGACTTGCGACCCGTATATGGGCTGATAAAGCCAATTCTAATCCACCACCAAGTGCAAATCCGTTCACCGCTGCCAATATTGGCTTTGGGAAGTTTTCTACAAAATCAAAAAGAATATCTTGACCGTTTGAAGCCAACACTCCGCCTTCCGCAATGGAGAAATCAGCAAACTCTTTAATGTCAGCTCCTGCAACAAAAGCCTTTTCACCACTACCTGTCAAAATCACAACACCAGTATCACGGTCATCTTGACACACTTTTAATGCTGCATTCAATTCTTGAATTGTTTTTTTATTCAATGCGTTGAGTTGAGAGGGTCGATTTACTGTGATATAAGAGACCAATTCTTTGTTTTCAATGGTTATGTTTTCAAACATGTAAATGATTTTCGGATAAAGATAATAGATAATATGATTGGACTTTTTATACTCTTTATTTTTATTAATGACAGATTCCTGAATTTTAAAGAATTATAAACTGCTTATATTTCGTAATTTTGCACCGAAATAAATTCTCGCATCTTAATCACAAGGATGACACTGAAAAATTTTTTACTGTTCACAAAGTTTAGACTATCTTTTTTGGTTGTCCTTTCTGCTCTTTCAGGATATTTGTTCGCGGGAGGAAAAGACATTCAAATTATTGTCTTTCTTCTCCTCGGAGGGGCGTTCGTTACCGCTGCTTCAAATGGAGCAAATCAGATATGGGAGAAGGACCTTGACAAGCTCATGAATCGCACCTCAAACCGTCCTATACCAACAGGTAAACTGTCTATTAAAAGCGCATATATCATTGTTGTTTGTTTGTTAATCATAGGGACAATTCTGCTTTACCTTATCAATTTAAAGTCTGCTCTTTTGGGTTTTGCAGGTTTTGTCAGCTATGTTTTTTTGTATACCCCTCTAAAAACAAGAACGCCTTGGGCTGTATTCGTTGGGGCTTTCCCTGGGGCCATACCTCCTTTACTCGGTGCCATAGCTGCTACAAATGAATTTGGCTTTTTACCTGGAATATTGTTTTTTGTGCAGTTCACGTGGCAGTTTCCTCATTTCTGGGCCATTGCATGGGTTACCCATGATGACTACCAAAAAGCAGGATTCAACCTCTTGCCTTCTGCAAACGGAAAATCAAAACAATCCGCTTTTCAAATTATGCTTTATTCTTTGGCGTTGATACCGTTTAGTCTTACACCTTGGGTATTCAATTGGACAGGAGATGTCACTTTTGTTATTGCCTCATTACTTGGGATATTATTCTTTTACTATGCTTATAAGTTGTTTTTAAACCTACAAGATTCGGATGCTCGAAAACTTATGTTCGCCTCTTTTGTTTATTTACCAATTATTCAATTTACCTATGTATTTGATAAAATTTAAACAACCAATTAAATATTAAAACAAATGGATTTATCTAAAGACAAAGACCCAGTAATCAATGAAAAGATGAAAAAGAACCTCGTTTACGTGAGCATATTTAGCATCATAATGTTTTTTGCGGGTTTATCCTCAGCATATATTGTTCTCATGGGGGACTCTATTTGGATCAAAGCAGCAATGCCGAATGCTTTTTGGTGGAGTTCAGCCATGATATTTTTAAGCAGCATGAGCTTTATTTTTGCCATTAAACAGGCTAAAAAGAACAATTCGAATTTATTGAAAGTGTTTATGTCGATTACTCTTGTTTTAGGCCTTTTATTTATTTTCTTTCAATTTAAAGGATTCAATCAACTAAAAGAAAAAGGCATCTATGGAACAAGTACAATAATGGTTTCAGAAGGCAAGTATGGTCAACCGTTTGAAGTTCAAATTAATGGTGAAGATGTGTACGTGGAAAACAACATGTACATGTTAAACAACAAGAAATTGAGCGGAAATGACTTTGAGCTTTTTACGAATTATTTGGGCCAATTTATTCCCTCAAAGAACAACCCTTTGGGACAAAAACTGACAAAAGATATTTCCAATGTGAATATCATTTATAAAAACAAGCCATTGATTGTCAAGAACAATACATTATACATCAACGATTCAACACAGCTTGGCCCGTCAGATTTCAAGAACCTTCATTATTTAGCACAAAATGTGGCGGAAGGAAGAGTCGATATGGTTCCCATTGGTGCCATTGGAGAAGATTACACTATTTGGTACAAAGGTGAAGAGCTAATCATGAAGAAAAGAAAGCTCGCTGGAAAAAGCGGCAAGTCATTGACAAGCTATGAATTGAATGAAGCCGAAAGATCTCGAGACAATGCATCTTCTTTTTTATACCTGCTCACCTACGCTCATTTAATGCATGTTCTAGTCGCATTACTCTACTTATTGAGAATTGTAATTAAAACCTTCAAAAATACTTTTAATTCAAAAAACAACCTTTCATTGCGGCTAACTTCTATTTTCTGGCACTTTTTAGGCCTATTGTGGGGCTATTTGATACTTTTTTTGATATTTATTCATTAAACTTGCAGAAAAATAAATTAAATGGCTAGTCAATCAGCGAATTTAGATACGGAAACTCTATGGGGAGGAAAAGAATCTCCATTTCAAACGAGTTATGGTAAATTGATGATGTGGTTTTTCCTTGTTTCAGATGCCCTTACTTTTAGTGGGCTTCTTGTTGCCTATGGATTTACAAGACACGATACTCTCGAAGCTTGGCCGATTGGAGAAGAGACTTTTAATTCATTACCCGTTTTGGGTCATGGTTATCCTTTAATATACGTCGCCTTAATGACATTCATTCTAATTGTTTCCTCTGTAACCATGGTTTTGGCAGTAGAAGCGGGCCATCGTATGGACAAAAAAGGTGTTGTGAAATGGATGATTGCTACCATCATTGGTGGGTTTTTCTTCTTGGGTTCTCAAGCTTGGGAATGGAGTCACTTCATCCATGGATCTGAGTTTGGTAAGGTTGAGCTTGCCGACGGTTCACAAGCCATTGTAAAAGGACATTTTGGAGAAATAGAGAGTTTTACGGTCACTGAATCCGGAACCCATCACAAAAAAGGAGATGTAATCAAAGAAGATTTAATGCACACTTTTCAACATGCTGCTGAAAAAGGTCACATCAATAATGGCATTATCGAATTGCATGATGGATCGAAAGCCTCCATTAAAAAGGCAAAAGATGATCACCTGAAGTTAATCATTAAAAAAGATGGAAAGTCTTACACAGTTGGAAAAGAAATTGAAGGTAAAAAGGCTGAGGATTTGTATTATAGTGCGATTTATAGTGGTGAAGAAAACCGTGTGATTTATGGTGCGAATCTGAATAAAAATGAATACGGACCTCAGCAATATGGTCAGTTCTTCTTTTTCATTACAGGCTTTCATGGCTTTCATGTTTTTTCAGGAGTATTGATTAATATCCTAATTTTAATTGGTGTGATGCGAGGAGTGTATCATAAAAGAGGCCATTACGAAATGGTTGAGAAAACAGGTTTGTACTGGCACTTTGTAGATTTAGTTTGGGTATTTGTTTTTACCTTCTTTTATCTCATTTAAATTTAACGCTTTATGGAAAGAGACGACTTAATAGAATATTCGCTTAACGGACATCATTCTGATGATGAGGGAAAGCTGATCAGGAAAAAAATCTGGAAAGTTACGATACTTTTAACGGCCATTACGGTTTTGGAAGTTGCACTTGGTGCATACATAAAACAAAGCTCAGGTGCTTGGCCTTATGTAAAGTGGTCATTTGTTGCACTTACACTTTTGAAAGCAGGTTACATTGTTATGGTGTTTATGCACCTCGGAGATGAAAAGAAATGGCTAAGAAATATTGTTCTTATTCCATATGCTTTGTTTATTATGTATCTCATATTTATTGCCCTGTGGGAGGCTTTAGCGGTGGGAGACGCATGGATGGGTGCTTAATTTATCTCTTTGACAAAAAAAAGATTCAATAATTTTTTGGGATTTATGCTGGTCTTTGGGCCAGCGGTCATATTTATAGCCATGACCTTATTTATGACTCGTTCTTGTGAACACAAGTTCGAAACACTTGAAAACTACGGCACAATCACTTCTTTTAATTTCACAGATGTAAATGGAAATAAGAGGAGCTCACTTGACTTTAAAGGAGACATTGTCTTAATATCCACCATTCAAGAATCCTGTCCAGATAGTTGTTCCGTGTTGTTGTGGAATATCAATCAAACGATTTACCAACGCATCTGGAAAAACAGAACGAAGAAGAGAAAACAAGTTAAAATACTCTCGTTCGTTACAGATGACAACGGGAATCCCATTAAAGACTTGTCGCCTATTGAAGACTTGTTAAAAAAAATAGTGCCTAATTATGACCCTTCTATCTGGGTTTTGGCGAAGGGTGATGTGAAGTCCATTTACGATATAGAACACAATGGAGCATCTCTTTTACAAGGTGGAAATAAATTTCAAGAGCTCATGTTACTTATGGATAAAAAGCAATGTTTACGAATGGTTTTATCTGGTAAAAAAGAAGGTCACATAAGACGAATGGAACAAAGTATGGCCTTGTTGCAAAAAGAATATGATAAGGCAAATTCAAATTAACGAAAACAATGAGACTGTTTTATCCTATACTGTTGCTGTTTTTAATCACAAGTTGTTCTGAAGAAAACCCTCTTCAAATTCAAAAAGAAGAAAATACACTGCCTTATATTGGACACGTTGATGTTGTTGAATCTAAAGAAAATGGACAAAAAATCACCGATACGATTTTTGAAACCATCCCCTATTTTAGTTTCTTGAATCAGGACTCAATAGAGGTCAATAAGTCTACCTATAAAGACAAAGTAATTATTGCTGAATTTTTCTTTGCCTCGTGCCCAACCATCTGCCCATTAATGAACGACCAAACGGCAAAGCTTTATGATTGGCTAGAGAAAAATAGGTATCTCGAATATTTCCAAATCTTGTCATTTTCGATAGATCCCTCAAACGACACCCCCTCAGTTCTAAAAAAGTTTAAAGACAGCTACTGTGACAATTGTCCCAACTGGGATTTCTTGACAGGTGATGAAAAAGAAACCCATCAACTGGGAATTGATAGCTTCAAAATATTTGCAGGAAAAGATAAGGGCGCCGCTGGTGGATATGCCCATTCTGGGGCCTTTTCACTCGTAGATAAAAAAAAACGGGTGAGAGGCGTGTACAATATCACGGATGAAAACGGGGATGTGAACAAAAAAGAATTTGACAGGTTAAAGAAAGAAATTGATAAACTGATGCGTTATGAGTACAACTTCAAATAATTCGAAAAAAATAAAGCAAGCAATAATCGCTGTGTCAGTTGTTATTCCTATAGCAGTTGCAGTATTATTTACCATAAAAATTGAGGGTGTTGATTTGAGCTTTCTGCCTCCCGTATATGCTTCTTTAAATGGGTTAACCGCAATTGGCTTAATCATTGCGATTTTGGCCATAAAGAATAAAAACAGAACGCTTCATCAACGCGCAATTCAAGTTTGCTTGACTTTTTCTATTCTCTTTTTATTACTTTACGTTTTGTATCATATGACCTCTGATAGTACGCCATATGGAGGGGAAGGGGTATTAAAATATGCTTATTTTATTCTTCTCATTTCTCATATATTATTGAGTTTAGTTGTAATACCGATTGTTTTATTCTCTTATCTGTTTGCTTGGCAGGGAGACTTTGAAAGACATAAGAAATGGACAAGGTTTGCGTTTCCTCTTTGGTTTTACGTTGCGGCTTCGGGAGTTTTGGTCTACTTTATGATTTCCCCGTATTATTAAAAGCTATTTAATCAATACTTCTACACGCCGATTGGCCTCTTTTTCCATTTCATTTTTGGGCTCGTCATGAACTGGTTTATCAAATCCAAATCCCACGGAACTCAATCGATCAGACGAGATCCCTGCATCTCTTAAGTAATCCAAAACACTTTTCGCTCTTTTCTTTGATAACCTCTTAGACCTCATCGGCTTTTTCCCATCGCCATTAACGTGCCCTTGAATTTCAATATGTACAGTAGGGTTTACCAACAAGAAATCTCTCAGTCGATTCAATTTTGGTGCCGACTCTTCTAAAATAATTGCCATACCTGCAGCAAAATAGATTTCATCTATTTTTGCAACTGTCCCTCTAACTAAGGGCTTTAAATAAAT
>ENA-OWPI01000203-OWPI01000203.1-marine-metagenome-genome-assembly--contig:-NODE-203-length-91180-cov-13.210246_pt1 | contig 91180 bp, 64 predicted proteins | sample MGYA00238138_ERZ651775 | MGnify/ENA primary metagenome ERZ651775 (study PRJEB26906, sample SAMN06265043) | marine metagenome | isolation source: Helgoland LTER site | place: Germany:Helgoland, sampling... | reverse complement strand
CCTAAACCCTAAACCCTAAACCCTAAACCCTAAACCCTAAACCCTAAACCCTAAACCCTAAACCCTAAACCCTAAATGAGATTTACGTGGGTTAAATGGATGTTCACTGTCAGTGAAATTTTAGGGGAGTTACGGATTAGTGGATTGCAAATTGGGTTATAGTTATATTTAAGAAATATATAAACGAAAGTTTAGGGGATCGGTATTACAGGGGATGGCTAAAGACAAACAATAAACAAGGCTATCTCTTCCTATCAAAAATGGCTAAAGTTTCTATACAGTTTAGCGATCCAGGATAGTATATGTACCCTTTAGCTTTCCGTAACTTCCATTGTCCTTTGCTATCCCCTATGGCGCCTTCAACCTTGGACTCGCTGTGAACGAGAGTTTCGTAATCTTCCGCGAAAGTTTTAAAGTTGCAAGAAACATACACGAGAACTGAAGGACCTAAATTATCACTACTATCGTTCGTGAGCGCTTCTAAGACCTCTTTTCCACATCCCTTTCGAGGCGGATTTACGATGACGACGTCGCAATTCTTTTTCTGAAAAAATGCTTTGGCATCCGTTCCCGCTGGAGCGACTGTTAAGTGTAACTTCGGCGCAGATGGAAGCGAATTCATGATTTTATTCTTAGTAAACTCCCAATTCCTTTGAACATCTGGAGAAATCTCCACAAACTCGATAGATTGAACGCGCGTTTTTAATTCTTTCGCCAAATAAAATCCAATGGCGCCGGAACCTGAAAATAAATCGACTATATTTAAAGTTTGCTCGCCGTCATCGAGCTCGGTCGCAATATCTCGAAGCGTTTCGAGATGCATTTCTAAATTTCCTTGCATAAAGGATCCTGGACCGTATGCAATATCATTGGCTAATATGAACTCATCTGTCCCAGCTACAAGTTCGAAAGCGTTACGTTCAAATATGGTGTTATTGCGAGAAACGTTAAAATTGACAAAAACGCTCGGCGGCGGGTAATCTGTGAAGAGGGACGCGCACGTTGCGTGAATTTTCTCGCACACTTCCGAGCACAGTTTTGTCAGCTTAACGTCGTTCCAAACGAGCGTTATTTGCACATTTGATATCTTCTTGGAAAAATCAGGCGCGACAAACTGGACGTAGCGTAAATCTCCTTTAAGGCTCTTCTCGTCGTACGGTGTCACATTCAAGTCTCTCAACACAGCTATCAACACCTTCGAATATAAATTAATCGATGGATGATGGATGGCGCAGTTAGGTATTGGAACCATATCGTGCGTGTTCTTCTTGAACAATCCGAGATCAATTTCTCCCGTTTCTTCGTTTCGTCTGCACACGAGTTTTGCTTTGTTTCGATACTTTTCTGTTTTTCCCAACGAGATGTGAAACTCTTTTTCTCCTTCTTCATTCGCTCCTCGTTCACTCCTAAAAAACGCTCTCGCCTGAGCAACAACTGGGTTGTTTTCAAGTAAATTATCTACGTGCGTGCAACCAGAGCACTCTGGAAAGTGCTCGCATTCAATCATTGCTGATAATGTCGTTCGTCTCGACGTTGTTTTAACGAACTCTTTCTCGGGTTTCTTCTTGAAGCTGAAATTTAGATTTCTTTTCACAAATGAATAGGGGGTGCGTATTTTGGAGCCCAACGACAAAAGTGATGATGATGTCGTCGTCGTTGCTGTCGTCATTGTTACCGCAATACTACGTCAGCGCGTAACGAGTGAATGCGGTGGCGCCCATTTATGTGTGTTTTTCTTTTTCTCGTGTGGTTGTTTTGTGTTGTTTTTTGGTTTGAAATGGTTTCAACTTTCTTTCTCGTATTCTCAAAAACTCCAAAACTCGAACGCCTCTTCTTCCTTCTCGGCGATACGTGCAAAACACGAGCTCTTATTGATATCAATCGAAAAGGAAGGCATCGCTGCAGGAAAAGACGACAACGAAATGAGTGGCGGCGGCGGAGACGAGGGCGTGGATTTAACTGCAGCGACATCAAATTGGTTTAGCGATGTTGGTGGGAAATTATACGCTGGCGCAACAAAGCTCGTCGATGACTTGGATAAGTTTGACGACCAGCTTGGGGAACAGATGGAGAACGCCGCGAAGGCCGTCGTCGAGAAAGCGGCGGAAGCAAAGTCAAAATTCGACGAGGTTGGTGGCGTCTCAAATCTCATCGGCGTATCTGGCCTGAATCTGATTTCACCAAGAGATACAACAAACGATGGTAGCAAAACAAGTGAAACGAGCGGCAGCGGCTTCAAAGACGAACGCGTAGAGTCTTTGAAAGATGCTCTGCGCGTGGCGAGGAATGAAATCGCGAGACAGGAGGATGTCATGCGTACCATGGAAAACGAGCTGGAAGATGCGAGAGCGGCCACTGCGCGAGCCGCTTCGTTAGCAGTACGAAACGCCAAAAATGCCAAATCAAACGCGACGAACGATGAAGATGAGAATAAAAAGCACGATGAAGAAGAACGCTTACGAGCAAAGAAAGAGAAAGAAATGTTGGAAACAGAACTCGCCAGTTTAAAAGAAAAGTTGCGGAACGCAGTGAAAAAAGGAAAAAGCTACGAGAGCGACGTCGAGCGCTTGACTCGCGAATTAGCAACCGCAAAAACGACGCAAGAAAATATAACAACAGCAAAAGGAAAGAAAGGAAAGAAAGGAAATGCCGGTGTTGTCCCGCCTCCTTTAACAACCGAAGGTTCTTCCGAAAAAGCAATGGAGACGATGAAAAAGGAGAAAGAGGAATTGCAGCGTAAATTTGAAAGCGCATCGAAAGAGTTGGAAGATTTAGTGAGCAAGAACTCCGTGGCTGCGCTCGATTCGGAAGGATTGACGCAAGAGCTTACGATTGCCCGGGAAGAGAAGGTAAAGAGCGAATCGCAGGCGACCAAGTTTAAGAAGCAGTTGAATGATTTGACGAAAGAATTGAATACCACTCGCGAGGCTTTAAATTCAACCAAGAAAGAAATTGTACAGTTGAAATCTGAGTCGAAACAATTAACGCTGTCGAAACGCGACATGGAAGATCGCGCGACGAGCGCAGAATCGCAGTTACAAGCGTTGAAAGCAAACGCGATGAGTGCAATTGAAGAGAAGCGAGATTTTGGACGATCCAACGAGGAAATGCAATCAAAGCTCAAAGATATGGAAACTGAAGTTTTAAAATACAAAGATTTGTGCGAAGAGTCGAAAGCGATGACGAGCGATATGGAAGCGGCGGTAGCGAGAGGTGCTGCAGCTGCCGCATCGTCAAACGCGAAGGCTTCTGCTGCAGAGAAGGCGAAAGTTGTAGCCGAGAACCAGCTCGCTGAGCTTCGAGCGCAACTCAATCTCATGGATGCTACCGGCAGAGAAGCTGCCGCTTCGATTGCGCATCGAGACCGAGCGCGTCAAGCGCAAGAACGCGCAGAGTCCAGAGCTGCTGAAGCAGAGCAAAGCGCCGAGGAAGCAAATCAACGCGCTGAAAGTGCGATCCGAGAAGGTGAGGAGCGAAAACGAAAGTTTGCGCACGTACAAGTTCAGTTCAAGGATACAGAAGAAAAACTAACGAAAGAGATTGACTCCTTTAAAGATGAAATACTCGCGATGAAACAGTCGCTCTCTCAAGTCGCGTCGGCGAAAAGTGCTGCTGAGGATCGCGCCGAAGGAGCACAAAATCATGCGGACGAAATTGAAAAAGAACTCGAAAAAGTGAAGAAAGGAGAACAAGAACTGATATCTGCGCTCGCTCAAGCGCAAGCCGAATGTATCGAAGCGAGAACGAAAGCGAGTGTTTTGGAGGAAATGGCGGCTTTGCGAAAGAACAATTTTGAAGCCGCGACGACGGCTCGTGTGCCCCATTCTTCTTCACCGCCCAATTTGACGACGGTGACGGAACCGCAAAATTCAGAAACAAACCGACAAGTAGATGCGAACAATGATTCAAAAGCAGAAACTGAAGCGATTCGAGCGCGCATATTCACAATTCTCGGTAAATTGAAAGGTCAAGTCGATAGCAACGGCAAGCCTTTGTTGAGCGTGAAAGAAGCGGACCAATCTATCTGGGGATGGCTAGGAACAAATACGAACGAAAATGAAACGAAAACCTCGCCGCCTCCCGAAGACGAAGGTAGCTCGAGCGTGGATGACTTATTGGTTCACTTGGAAAGCTGGGCGAATGATCAGGGCGAATCATGGTCTGCCGAGCTCAACGCGCAGTCGCGAAAAGCCGCAACTGATGCCATGCGTAAACTCAAAGAGTGCGAGAAAGAATTAGAAGAACTTCGTTTGGAATCGTCTCGTTTCAAACAACAAGACGCGGAGCGTTCGAGCGCAACGGTGAATGCCGCTGCGAAGCGAGCAACAGAGGCTGAAGAGAAGTTGAATGCGCTGAAGAAAAAACTCGAGACGCTTGAACAAAGAAATAAAGAGTTAACGTGGCAAATAAGCATGTACGCTGATAATGGAAACGCGATGAATACATCGGATCCAAAGTTTGGATCGTCTAACAACACGACACCAGCTGTTGGTATCTTGAAGCAGCTTATGCTTCAGTGCACTGCGCCACGGAGGGAACAACAGCAACAGCATTAGTCGGTGACTTTTTGTAAATATGTAAAACTTCCCGTCCCATCGTGCACGTTTTTCTACCATGCGCTAGTTCCGTCTTCTTTGTTCTTGTTGTTGATGATAATGCTGCTGCTGCTGAAGCTGAAGCTTTTGTTGCGCTTTCCTGTTTGCTTTAAATTCGTACGTCATGAGCAGAGTAGCCAGAGTCGACGATGCACAAACTGTGAGTATAAACAAGGCGCTGCGGTCTCCAAACTTCATGCCACCAACTCACCGTTTAAGAGATGGGTGAGCGAACGTGTTTTCGTCTCTGCGCCGCTTCTCTGTCGCTAGCCTTTTATTTTGTATACTGCTGCGGCGTAAAAAGAATACTTACTACTACTGCTGATTTAAATATTATCTCGTTCGCATCATTGTTTGGCGCATATGCTAAGCTCGCGCGTCATCGCAAGGTTGTCATCTCTATTTAAAAGTGTGTGCTTTTGTGTTCGCTTTTCAAAGTGTGGAGTCATTTTTACGAAGGCGAAACACAAGCATTAGACCACAAACAAATTACACCATTTCACACAAATAATAAACGTCTTCTACGAAGGAAGCGCAACAACATCACGCGCATAAAATGGGTGCGAAGAGTAAAGACGGGTGCGATACGCCGGCGTGTTCATCCAAGGACGATATGATGAGAATGATGCGCGCAGTCGTGCGTGAGCGCACAACAACCTCTAAATCTGAATTAGGGGAAAATCTAGCTTCTTCTTCTTCATCTGCAACAGAAACAGCGCGTGATAAGAAGGAGAACGATGCTGCGAGAGTTCAAAAAGCCACGGTTGGAAGGGAAGAAGAAGAGGAGCGCATTCTTAACGCTGCCATTGCGACGTGTCCTCTGAGCAGAGAAGATTTAGGAACCGGGACGTGGGGACTTTTGCACACAATAGCAGCTCATTTCCCAGAGAAGCCTTCAACTGTAGAAAAAGTGCAAGCGAGAAGGTTCTTCGACGCGCTCGGCGATTTGTACCCGTGTACCGTATGCAAAGAAGATTTTAGACGGGACATAGACGAACATCCACCAGATGTATCTTCTAGAGAAGCGCTGAGTGCTTGGGTTTGCGAGAGACACAACGAGGTGAATGCAAAACTCGGGAAGCCGACGCTTGATTGCGCGTTGAAAACGCTAGACAAACGATGGAAGAACGGTGGCGCGAGGTGCGGTGGATCAACGCCGAGCGAATAACGATTTGTGACATGCTTTGCAACGCCGCGGTTTCTTTTTATTCTTTGCCTTGTTATTACAAATAATATCTGAGAAAATTGTTGATGTGTTACTCGATGTGCCACATTTTTGCTTTTTGCGCCAAAGTCGTCTTTGCGTGGCCGTCTTTTTCACCTTCTTCTTTTGCTTGCTCCCATGAGATTTTTACTTCCATTAATCGCTTGTTCGTTTTCTTTCGAACCATTTGTAAAGTGCCGCGCACGATGTTTCCGTTACTGGTTGAAATTTCTGGATGCACGTAAAACGCTTGCTGACCCCAGTGCGTGGCCCCATTAGCGTTTGGCGCCGTTGTCAATGGAACGACATTTTCGGCTGGATTTTCCTTGGAACCTGCGAACTTTACGTCAAACCATCCAGCAAATGCGCCGGCACCTTGTTGCTGCATAGCCCCACCTAACATTTTCAATTTGAATTCGCACGATATCTTCTCGATATCCTCTAAAGTTGCCGTGTTTAAATCAAACTCTTTCAAGACAAACGGCGCGCACAACTCTTGCGAAGGATGGATGTCCACCCATTGAGACGTGTTCATGAAGAAGTCTTCTTGTTCGGCTTCGTATTCGGAAGTGAGTGCAGACATATCCACTCCGTAGTTTTCCTTCGTCGTTTCAATGAATCCATCCCACACTTGTAAGGACTCCTGCATATCTTGCACCTTTTTTAGCGCTTGGTGCGTTTTTATGAGCGACAGCGACATCGTAGCGTGCGATGGATACATAGCCCCTCCTGGTTTCATCCATTTATCTCTAGCAACGATAACAGAATCAAACATGGATTCACGCAAAAGAAAATAACCCATCCACTCAGATATGATTACATCAACCTTTTCCGGAAGTTCCGCGTCTTCGATGGACGCTTGTATCACCGTTATTTTGTCCTTCAATCCGTTCGCTTCGATAAGTTTTCTCGCGTGCGTTGCCATGAATGTCGCTTCTACCGCGTACACGTGTTTCGCACCCGCTTGCGCGGCCCAAATGGCTAAGATACCAGAGCCAGTGCCGACGTCGAGAACAACTTTATCTTCAAACTGCGACGGATTCATCTTCACGGCGTTATAGTAAGCCGTCATGCGGTCCTGGTCTTCGAGCATATCTTTTTGATGGTATAAATACCCGTACGTGCAAAAGTAGTTTGCAAAATCGGCTTCAGATATGTCTTTTGGTTTCGCCAAAACCATTTCGGACGCGATAGATTGTCCATTGTCCTTCATTGTTGTCTTTCTTCTTTCTTCTTCTTCTCCCTTTTTCTTAATTGCAGCTGGCGGCGGCGACTTTTTCTTCCTATGATTACTTTGTGCACGAATCACGCTCGTTATTCCTCCTCTACTTTCGCTCCTTCCTCCTCTTCTTTGAAACGCAGTCGATGATGCAAATGTAATATATAGTGCTTTGGTCGGAGATACGAGCAAGTTCTTGATCATATAACAACGACACGCACACACACCCCACTTTGTATTATAAATATGACAAAATAATCACTTTAATTTTACGAAAACACACATCCTCACAGAAAGTTTTGAAACACGAAAAAAGCACGCGCGCGTTTCGTTTCTCCTTCACATCTCGCCGTAGCCACACGCTCTCTAATATGCAAACAGCCGCGGCGACTACAAAGGTGGTTTGGACGTCGGGATTTGCTACTGGACGGAAACAAAAACCGCGGTTACCACCAATCCGATCTTCTTCCTCTTTGTTGCACCCGAGAAGAAGAGTTACAGTTAAAAACAACGATTTTAAGAACAATAACAAATCTTCCTCTTTATCGTGCATGGTCGCGACATCTGCGTTATTTCGTGGACGAACTATGCTTTCGCGTGCAAACGTTGGTAATCACGACTCCGCGTCTGACTCCGCGTCTCCTCTTGAAGGAAAAGCTTTATTCGATAACGTCTTACCAGCCGTTTTAGTTGCGTGCATCGGCTCTTTCCTCTTCGGTTTTCATCTTGGAATAGTCAATCCAGCCTTAAATGCCATATCATCCTCGCTTGATATCGCAACGAACGCTCCATTGAAGAGCGCTATCGTGAGCATCATTTTAGCCTTCGCTGCGGTTGGCTCTTTACTCACTGGTCCCTTAGCAGATACCCTCGGACGCAGATCTTCGCTGACGTTTTGCGCCGCACCTCTACTCGTCGGCGCAGCCATGTGTGCGCAAGCGAACAGTATTGGCGAAATGCTCGTAGGTCGCGCAATTTCAGGACTTGGTGTCGGCATAGCAAGTAACTTGGTTCCTTTGTACGTCACAGAGATATCTCCGGAAAAATTTCGAGGGACACTCGGTTCGCTTGTTCAGCTCTCGATTTGCGTTGGGATACTCGTCGCCGTTTTACTCGGCATTCCTTACGATCCGAGTTTCCCAGCTTTGCAAGAATCCGTTTCCTTTTTGAAATTTGATTTCGAAACTTGGTGGAGATCAATGTTCTACGTGGCTGGGATGCCTGCATTGCTCATGGGATTCGCCGGGAAAGTCATTCCGGAATCCCCAAAATGGCTACGCAGCCGAGGTCGGATTGAGGAGGCTGTGAAGGCTGAAAACCTTCTTTGGGGTGGTAGCGAAATTAGTTCTACCAGCGATGGCACGAGTAGAAATGATCAAAGTGAAACGCTGCTGAAATCAGAAAATGTGACAGCAAATTGGATCGAAGCGCTCTTCGATCCACGATACCGCAAAGGCGTTTGGACTGGGGCGCTGTTATTTTTTGCGCAACAGTTTGCGGGCATCAACGCGGTGATTTACTTTTCCACTCCTTTGTTCGCCGCGGCAGGATTAAGAAACGCGGTGCTGGGATCTGTTGCAGTATCTGCGGTTAATATTTGTGGCACATTAGTGAGCACGAAGGTTCTGGACAAATCCGGGAGAAAACCGTTATTGAAGAAGTCTTTTCTTGGGATGGGCTCGTGCTGCATTTTTCTTTCTCTCGCAGCTTTGAATCCAACATTGACGATATCCTCTTACGTATCTTTGTTTGGAACTTTACTCTACATCTTCGCCTTTGGAGTTGGCGTAGGCCCGATTCCCGGACTTCTCGCCGGCGAGTTGAATTCGGAAAGGGTCCGAGGGAAAGCGATGTCCTTTGCGTTTCTGTCGCACTGGTGCTTCAACTTCTGCATCGGGCAAGGCTTCCTACCGGTAGTTGAAAAAGTTGGGATTTCTTTAGTATGGTCCTTCTTTGCTGCTGTGTGTTTCATTTCTTCCGCGTTAACGCACAAGTACATCATCGAGACGAAAGGTAAAAGTTTCTCCGAAATTGACAAAGAAATGAGAGTATTTTGAAACAGCATTAGTCGGTGACTTTTTGTAAATTTGTACAAATGCAATTGCAACGCTATTCTATATATTCTACCTGGTACACACTACACGCTATTTTCTCTTCGAGGCTTCTAACGAGAGCATATCTCTCAAAGAATCGATATCATAATCGTGCAACTTTATTATGACATCTCTTTTAAACTTTCTTTCTTTGTCCTCCTTCGAATTGAACGCATATTTCGTCCTCGTACTCAAGCTCACTTTCCCGGCCTTTGCGCCTTTGTCTCCATCGGCATCCGCTGTAAGACGCTTATATCGCAACTTCAGCCGTTTTGCAAAGTTCATATACGTATCTTTCGCGTACCCTTTCGGCATGATTTCAACGACGAGGGAATCTTCTGGCATGTAGAGCATATTTGTGAGCCCGGCGCCGTGGAGAGATACGAGCACGTCCACGTCCGTAAACATTTCGGCTTGCTTGACCATCGGATTCTTCTTCAATATCGAAGAGTTGATGATCAAATACTCCATGTTTGGTATCGCACTTTTCAAAGCGTTATAAACAAACTTTTCGTTCGATATTGCCCTCCGCTGATTTGTACCTCTCGAGAGCCAAACGATTCTTTTCCTCCTCTTCTCACTTCGGATAGTCTTCGTTGTGTTAAAAGCGTCGCCGAAACGAAAATCGAGAGCTTTACACGTCGCGTCGTCTTCAAAAAAGTTACCACACACCGAATGCAACAACTTATTCCAGGAAAACAACTCGTTGTTCGGAGCTCTTACGATTTCGAATTGCATGCCAGCACGTTCTAATCGCTTGAAATATTCCGGTTCTTTATCAATCATCCACTGTTCCAATCGCACCGGTCTTCTATTTGTGTTGGCTTGTTCATAGTCACCTTCTCCTCCCCAATCTCGAATAACACTTCTCCATATGAGATCTCTGACAAAGTGTGAATAGTTGTTCCGCGTGACGTACAACATTTGTCGATAATCGCTCGAAGTTTGCACGAGCATAAGCGGGTTCACCTGCCCGTACGCGAGGTGGGAAATGAAGAACACGAGCGACGATTTCGCGCACATCAACACAACCAATACGATGCACAACTTTGCGAGTCTTCGCGTTCTCGATGGAACAGAGGAGGAAGAGGAAGAAGAAGAAGAAGGGAAGACGAAGGAAGGAAGAAGCGCCATGCGCTAAATGTGTGGATGAAGAAGGAGGAGGAAGGAGAGTATTATTATATAATTATAATCAGTTTGTTCTTTTGACGACAAACAAAAAGTGCAGACCTCCACACAGAAAAAAAAAACTAAAAAGAGAGGAGGGTTGCTTGCTCCTTCTTCAGTTCATAGCAACTCCTATAAAAACAAGCACACGCGCCTATCATGAAGCGAGGAAGAGAGGAAGAGAATAAAAACGGCGCCTCGGCGCGAAAGAATGCGCTGGGCGCGACAATTATTACCACTAATTATTCCGATGAGAGAAGACGTTTCGAGTTTGAAAGCAAGATGAAAGAGTTGAACGCAAAATTTCTCGAGGCGTTCACTCGATCGGTAAGGGATCACCCGCGCGCGATAAAGAACAATCTCATGCGTCAGTACTTGCAATTCGTGAAGAAGCTCGGAGAAGAATACGCCGACGTTATCGCATCTTCCACAGAAGGAGCTCGAAAAGAAGTGGGTGGAGGTGGACTTTGGATTTTTGGTTCCAACGGAGACTCTGGCCAGTTTGGGTTTGGCTCCGACGCGAGCACGGGAGAACTCATCGACGAACTCCTTCGACCGCGAGTGCTACAAAAAGGTAGCATTCTAGGTAGCCCCGCGAATACGAAAGTGATTAAAATCGCATGCGGTGGTCAGCAAACGTTTGCCATTCTAGAAACGGGACGAGTTTTATCTTGGGGAGCAAACGACTCCGGTGCGCTGGGTCGACCAACATCACCGCCAGAGAACGAAGATGAAGACGATGAATCTTGGTTACCAGGGTATGTCAATCTTAAGCAAAATACTAAAGCTGTATCGGTCTGTGCGGGAGATACGCACGCTTTAGTCGTTGCGAGTGATGGGACTGTATACGGATGGGGTCAGTGGCGGCATCAAAACGGTCAGTGGCGAGGCCTGAACAAACTAAAAGTTTCGGACACTCAGACGTTTTACAACCCGGTGGAAATTTTGAACAAAAAATACAGAGCGAAATGCATTCAAAGCGGCGAAAATCACGCGTGCATTTTGACCGAAAACGGCGAGGTGTACACCATGGGATGTTCGGAAAAAGGCCGTCTCGGAAGAATTGAAAAAACCGGCGTCGGAGCGGCGTACGCGGATGACAATCAAAAAGCGGACAGGGAGAATAACGAGTCGTACGTGAATGATCTCTTAACCCCGGGGCGTGTTTTGATAAATAATAGGAAAGATCTGAAAGTCAAGGCGATTGCTACCGGTGAATTGCACGGGCATTTAATCCTGGAAAACGGTGACGTGTATAGCATCGGTTTATCCTCCTTCGGACAGGGTGGCTTTTTTGACGACGGCGTGATAGAAAGCGAACAAGTCGCGTGGCTACCTCGCAAAATCCCATCGCTTTCCGGCAAAGGCATTATTGCAGGAGCAGGCGGTGGTTTTCATTCTTTGTTTCTCGCTAAAACGGGCAAAATGTACGCCGTTGGCAAACGACACGATGGCCGTTTAGGCGCTTTGGAGGAACGGCAATGCAACGACGACCCGCATCCGAATCCTTTGGAAATTTCCTCCTCTTTTTTTGGTAGAGATTCAGTAAAAATGGTATACGCGGGTTCAAACTCGTCCGGAGCGATTACAAATTCTGGAGAAATATACACGTGGGGTTCAAATTTAGGCGCGCTCGGTCAAGGGCCCGATAACAAGGACATCTACCAACCGACGAAAGTGCCGAGAGTCAAAAGCGCTCCCGTAGGAATTTCGTTTACAGATATGTCGATTGGCGCGAGTCACGCTGGAGTCGTTGGCGTGAATAAGACGGGGGAAAATACTCCTCCCGCGAGGAATACGAAGAAGCGCAGATATTAGAGTGGAAATATTATTATTATTACTATTACTATCATACATTAACGCAAAGCGTTGCTACACTTTTCACGCAAACATCGAATCGATTGTTCTGTGAGCATATCTAGTAAACGCGTGCGCCAGTACACCCAGCGGGCCAAACATGCAACACAACAGTACCGAGTGTCTACACGGCGTTCCCCATTCCATGGCGTCTAAGAAAACGCCTCTCGCTAAAAATACGTCTAAAGAAATCAAGTGCAGCCATGACGCGCACGCGGTTTCCGGGGTCGACATGAAATTTGAAAAGAGCGTTAAACATCGCGAGATGAAAGGTTCGGCACTGGTCCCTGCCGCTGCCGCGGCAGAGACAGCGGTATTACCACCTTGTTGTTGAGTAAACGCGTTGAGAATGGCTCGAACGACATCTTCGCTGTTCAAACTCAAATACGCCGCGACGATATATAAAACCCCTAAAATCAACCACAGGAGTTTACTCTCCATCAAATTTCGAGTCACTCGACTGTTTGGCTTGGAAATCATGAGCGCATAGAACGGCATCACCATGACCGTACCAGTCGTGAATAACACGTCTGTGAGGGCTAACGATGCTTTGCACTTTACCACTCGTCCGCTCGTCCTTCTTTTATTGTTACGTATACTACTACTTCTGCTACATCTAAATCTATCACTTCCACCACTTTTGAAACAACAATCCCCTAACTCGACACTTCGCTTTGAAAAAGCGCGAGGAGCGCACCTATTCCTCGAGGGCGGTATCCTTCGATGACTGACGTTATGCGTAGCATTATCACCTGATGACGATATTACTTTTATAGTAGATGTCATCGATGATGCGCTCGCGAGAGAAATCATTCGTAGTAAAGATACGATTTTTGATGTGTGAAGGAGTTTTTTTTTATTTTCCACAAAGAGATTCTCGTTACGTCAAACTCCCAAAATTCGTTCGAGGATGCCTCACAACCTCACAACACACCCCTTCATTTCATCACTCATCATTCATGAGTGGGAAAAGAAAACTCGTCGTCTTATTCGGCGCGAATGGATACGTCGGTCGAGCCATCGCGAAAGAGTTTGTGAGGAGAGGCACGGTTGAACTCACCGCAATATCGCGTTCAGGCGTACCGCCTCCCAACGAGGAAGGTAAAAACGGAAAATCGTCGTCGTCATCATGGACAGATAAAATCAAATGGGTCGCCGCGGACAGCACGAAACCAGATACGTACGCCGAACACTTACAAGGCGCGAGCTGCATAGTAACGTCTATTGGTGTGTTGCCTTTTGGTATATCGAAAGAGGATTGTTATAAAGGAAACGCAGACACGAACATAATTCCCGCAAAAACAGCGCAAAAGGTACACGGGTTGAACCGATTCGTTGCAGTAGGCGCCTCGTTAGGGGTCGCCGGTGCGCTCGTTCCGGGAGCGAAGCCGTACATTGAAGGAAAGATGGCGGTGGAAAATTTTGCAAAGAACGAGTTTGTGCGCGGTGGAAATAATGATCATACGAATGCGAGAAGTAATGATAGTAATAGCAATAGTAATAGCGCATCGCCGCCGACGACGCCGCCGCTCGCGGTGGTTGTGAAACCAGGAGGTGTTTCGGGAACGAAAAGAGTGGGGGAGAATTTGAACTTACCGCTTTGGATGTTGATGGATCCAGTAACGATGGTGATGAAACGACTTGGAAAATTTGGGATGGAAAACTCGCCGGTGAGAGTAGAGCGTGTCGCCAAAGCCGTTGTAAACGCGGCGCTTTCAGATGACGAAGCGCGGTTTTCGAGCGGAGGTTACGTCGAAATTTCAAACGAAGAGTTACTCACAAATCCAAAATACGATTTTTAATATCAACATACCAGTAGCACGATTATACTTTCTCTAACTTCCAACTTTAAACGCGTCGATAAACAACCCGTAGAAAACGCCAATTTTGAACGCGTTGAGGAGTATCGGAACGGATTCTCCGTACTTTGCCCAACGTAAAAAGCCTCCTTGATTCTTTTCGCTGTATAAAATAGAACTCAAAAACTCACCCAACGTTACAATCGTAAACGTGATGAAAGCGTCTCCAGGCGATTCCGGATGCGGAAAGAACGCCGTCAAGGCGACGCCAACTAAAAGTGCGATGAGTGCTATTGGTATTCTGTTGAAGTTTCGCTTTACCCGTTTCGACGCTGATTTGAATATACCGCCGAGGGCTCTGCCTAACCGCGTCGCCGTCGATGATAGCGACGACGGTGCCTGTTGGTCTGCATCCATTCCTCCCGGGTTGTCGCTGTTGAAAGCTCGAACTTTAATGGTCGCAAACTTTTCCGGCTTTCCTCTTCCCGCCATCGTGCCAAGCGGCACAAACTCGTGCCGTTGGCTATTTCTTCTTCTTCTACTCGTTCTTCGTAGGTTTCTTACCGTAGAAGTCGTTGTTGTTGTTGATTCTGACGATGTTGTTGCTGTATTTCTCCTTTCGGAAGCGATATTCATCGCTGCTACTCGTGTTCCTTTTCTTCTATTTCCTCTGCCAACACCTAATAGAGACGGTGATGATGGTACTTTCGGTGTTGTCGTTCTCGTCGCTCTCGTCGTCGTCGTCGTCGCAATTCTTTTACCGCTCCAACAGTCGCTCCTAGTAGTATTGTTATTGTTATTTCTCAAAATCGGTGAAAGAAGACGACGACGACGACGAAAATTCTCGACTGAATGAAAAGAAGGAAACGAGTGCCGCGGCGACGAGGAGGAAAATAGTGCATACGCGTCGCACATCATGTAGACCCTCGTGGTAGAGTGCATGCCTCGACGCGAAGTGAGCGAAGTGAGCTCAGGAAAAAATTCAATAGAATTTCTTCTGTCTTTGTAATAATGAAACAATTTACTCCACATGCAATCCACAAAGTTGACATCTCTCTTTGACTCTCTCTCTCTCTCTTTGACTCTCTCTCTTTTCTCTGATTATGGACGGGTTCAGAACCACGGAACGTCTTCAACGAGCCATGCACCTCGTTGCTTCCTCGTCAGATGATTGTTACGACAGTTCAACCGATATAGAAGAAGAGAAAGAGAAGCAAAGACAAGTTCTTGAAGTTGTTGAAAAGTGTAAACTGTATGAACACGCAACGGTAATTCCTTACGAGTTTATCAAAGCTTTGAGCTCGTTATGCGTTCAAATCGCTGCTAAAAGAGAATCGAAAGGAGGGAAAGAGGAGTATATGATTCACAATCTGCTGCGTGGATCTGAGGTTATTTTCAAGGCGCCAAAGAAACGCGCGCCGAAAACGCCAGAGTTTGCGAGAAAGTTGGACCGCATTCGCGAAAGACTCGAGGAGGAAAAATACGAAGCGATGGTTGCGGACGTGACGAAGGCGACAGGTATTTCAGAGAAGAGCGCTCGAGAGCGAAGAACTTCTTCGATAGGATATTTGATTAGAAATGATTTAGGAATGGCAGTGCACGTGATGACGCTCATGGCGGCGTGTTTCGTAGGAGGTTTCATCGCCGGCGCGCACGTGTTCCCAGAATTTGGATGGGAAATACATTTCGTGTGCGGGACGGTGGGTGCAATATGCTGCCTGTTTATGGAGGCGGCGCTCTTTATCGTGCGTGGCGTTCGAGAAGACGAAAGAGACCAAAAGAATCGTGAACAGCAGGATGCAGATGGTAGAATGATCACAAAAAGCAAGAACGAGTTCGCGAACAATAGTAGGAGTAGCAACAACGACAGTACGATGAAGAAGGAAAATTAGATATAAATGTAGTAGTAGAATATTATTCATTCATAAAGCTTGGAATCCAATACAACGCAATCAAGCACGTCGCAATGATCTTCGTCGTTATCCCTACACCCCCTGAAACCCATTCCGGCACGTTTGCTGCTTTCTTGAGTTGCGCGCCGAGAATCACAAACAGCGTCGGCAACAAGATACCAATCGTATCCGCCGACATGGCCGGATCTAACACCCACGTGATGAGATCTTCCTTATTACCCGGGATTAAAATGATCCCATCGGATCGAATGACGGAACCGTTGATAGTGGACGTCGTGCTCGGTTTCATTCGTAACGGTGATTGATAATCATCTTGACACTTTTTCAATTCCGGATGAGCCGCACACAGCTTCGAAAACCGTTCTGTTTGTTCCGCTTTGGACATGTACACGTCCTTGTCGAAACCAGATGCATTTTGCTCTCTCTTCACTTTTGCTTTTTCGATTACAGATGGAAAGTATCCATACTGGTTCGGAACTTCAAACTCGATGTTTGCGCTGGTGGTGGCAGTTTTTGAAGAAGTTGCTGCGGTTGCTTTCTTCTTCACGTTTGTCGTCGTCGTCGTCTTTGTCGCGGACGTTTTTTTCTTCGCAGATTGAGTAGAAGTCTTCGAAGTCGCAGTAGCAGCGCTTTCTTTTCTCTCTTTAAACGAAGTCTTTGTCGTCTTTTTTGCTGTTTTTGCCGTCTCCACGACAGCAGCGCTTTCTTTTCTCTCCTTGAAAGCAGTCGCGGACGTTGTCACGGCATTACGACGAAGCGTGGCAGTCGCCCTCTTCTTGTTTTGAAGCGACGAGGCAGCGCTCTGACTCCTGTTTGTTTATTTATTTTAGCACGAATGCATGAATGAATAATCGTCGACATAATCTGAGTGGTTAGTTTACGATATGGTGGTTATATAATCATCATCATATCGTTATGATGGTTATGAGAAGATGATACGCGATACTGCGATGTGAAGCAACAACAATCACGAGAGAACGAACGTACCAGGACGCGAGGGATAGAGACATATTGTTTTGATGATGCGAGTCGATGAGTTTATTTTTCTATGACGTGCGTTCGTCGTCTAAGTTAAAACTTGTTTTCCATGCATGGAATTCGCGGTGGAGAAAGAATTGCAGATTTTGTACGCGTGTAAAAATCTTTTCTTCTTCTCTCCTCTGCTGCATTCTCTCTGCACTTTTTATCTGCTCTCTCTTCGCTCGACAATTGCCGACGACGACGAGAAAAGAAGAGAAAGAAAGACAATCGTGTCCTGTGTCCTGTCCTGTCCTGTCCTGACGGGGTTGTGTTTCTCGTCATCTTTTCATGCTATCGTCGTCTTTACCCCACTACTCTTCCGGCACCATGAACTCTTCTTTATCACCAGCATCGAGAGTTAGGGGAAGAAAACAAACAAGTTTTGCACGACCGAAGACGAAGGTTTCAAAAACGACGAGGACGTTCAGAGGGCGAAAGGGTGCGTGCGTTACCACCGCCGGTATAGACACGAAAAGAGACGTTGTTTTAGTTTTAGGGTGTTTAGATCGAACGGCGCAGTGCAGCGCCGAACAGTTATCTATGAATGAAAAGTCACAAGGCGCTCGCGTTGTTTCCGTATTTCCAGCGCAAGCGTTTGAGGGGATCAAAAACCCACTCGATGCCATGGCGAAGGAGTTGGTGTATCCGAATGAAAAAGTCATCGACGCGATGAACGAAATCGAATACGTGGAAGTTGTGAGCGACGAATCGAAAGAGTTTCAGAAAGCTCTTCCAAACGTGACGGCGGTGATTATCGCGGATGAGTTTGCGCCGAACATGTTGAAATCGACTGAAAACGTCATCTCGTTGATCAAAGATAATAAGCTCCCAAAGTTGAAGCGCGTCGTGGGCTTGTCTCACATTGGCATCGATCGACGAGATCAAGATCCTTACAAAATGATGAATAGAAAAGTATTTCGAGGAGGCGCTATATTAGATAGGTGGTCAGACGCCGAGGAATTGATCAAAGCGACGGCGCCGAAAGGTAATCCGTTGGAAGTTAAATGGACATACACCATTGTTCGCGTCGGCGATTTGCGAGGGAACGGACCGTGCTCGGTCGTTTATGGAGATGCCATGTTAACTTTAGTCGATAACGCTTTCGATGTTCGCATGCAAGACGTAGACATGGAGCCTGGGGACAAATTTGATGGTTTCACAAAACGACTATCAGCGGCGTGCGTAATGAACAGAATGTTAACAAGTACGAAAGTTTCCGTGTTGAATCAAACGTTTAGCTTGATTAGCGTTGGTCCCGTGCCAAGAGATCGACGAAAAGGCTATGATGTCGCAAAAGGTAGATCGCCGCCACCTATTCGAGACGAAGAAATAGACGAAGCCGTGCAACCTAAGGGAGAAGAGGAGGAACAGGGTAGTGTCGAAGGAGCTCCCGTACCCACATAAACAAACCATGTGCTTTTATTAATTTATTATTTATGTGTGCTTCAAATGTTGTGTGTGTATTTTTACAAGAAATCTATTTAAGAAATCGGCAACTCTCTCGTTTCATGCAGGTTTATTTCTTTTGCTTCTTGCTCTTCCTCTCGTCGTCGTCGTCGTTATCGCTCTTCGCGACTTTCGGCAACACGTCGTCCCTTCCGATCTCCCACGCTCCAGGATTAGACTTATAGGAAACTTCACATTTCTGAACTGCTTCGACGAGCGCATCGACTCTTTTGATGTATTCGGGGATTTTAAATTTCTTCTCGCAGCCGCTGTAAGCCATGTACCGAATTTTCCCGAATATCTCTCGCTCTTTCCACCCTTGATCGTGCACGCCGACGATGGACCACATGCATCCGACGTAACCGCTCGGATCTCTTCCATCGAGCGACCAACGATCGTTCAAAGCGATGGCGTATTTCAAAGCGTTTTCGGGAGTATCGGACCATTCCAGTATTTTCTTTGCCCAATACATGCGCATAAATCCATGCATTTTGCCACCGTACACGAGCTCGCGTTGCGCAGCATTCCATAAATTGTCGTGCGTTTTGGCTTGCTCAAATTCTTCGTACGTGTACGTATATTCCCTTTTATCTCCCGCGTGCATTCGTAAAGTATCTTTCGCCCAGTCATATTTTTGACCCTCAATCGTGTCGTACTGGGGAGAATAATAGCAAAAGTTATCCGCAAGTTCGCGTCGGACGACGAGTTCTTCAAAGAAAACGTCCACCGCTTTGCCATTCGATCCCTTCTTCGCCTCGAGCGCTTTCATAGCGCACCTTTGTCCGGAAATTTGTCCAAAGTGCAAGTACGGGGAGAGCCCGGACAGCGCTTGAGGCTTTGCTGGATCGTTTCTCAAGCCGTACAGACTCATGCGCTTGGTTAAAAAGTTATCCAAAACAGCCATCGCAGCTTTTTCTCCGGGAACGGCCCAAGTCACCTCGGGAACATCTTTCCCACGTTCCAACGCTTGTCCTAAAACGTCGTCCCAATCCGTTTTCACGCTTTTGATTTTCGCGTGTAACGCGGCATCTTTGTTTTCAACGTTCGGGAAATTATCAGGAAATGGAACCATAAAATCGCCGTATAATTTCGCAAGCTTGCCGCGCAAAGTTCGAGCGCCAACTTCAAGTTTCGGAGAGGCCACCCAGCACGGCACTATGTTGTGCGCGTCCACGACTCTTACCGAACGCTTCGTTTCTTTCGCGAAATCGTCGCGCCACTTCAAACCTAATCGCAGAGGAGAGAAGTCCGTCACCACCGCGCTCGCGTTGACTTCATTGCAAAACTTTTCAATCTCCACGTTTGGCTCGTCTCCTCCATGTAACAACTTGAACGGAATACCCCGTTCTTCCAACGCGCTCTCGACTTCGCGCAGACCTCTGAGCATAAACCCAAACTGTCGAGCGCCGGCGCCGAGAAATTTTGTGACCACGTTGAACACAACAACAAGTGGTTTCTTCTCTTTGTTCGCTAACTCGATGGCGTATAACATCGCCCAGTTATCGTTCACGCGTTGGTCTCGACTCATCCAGTAGACGATAGGCCCGTTTCCTTCCCGGAGAATCGGCTGGTCGTTGATGAGCATTACACGATCTGGATGCACAATCATGTTTTTATCCTCGTTCTTGTTGTTGTTGTTGTTTTCGTTAATATCGATGGTGGTATTTGTTGTACCAGCATATACTACGAACGTGCTCGATATCGCAGCCGTATGTTTTTTTCTTCGTGTTGTAAATCGGCCGCCGTTCGGTGACTGCAGTAGCGTTAATAGCGTTCGATTACTACTCGCTCTGTTGCTTCTTCTCGCAAAGTGATCCTGGAATCCGCGCGCAGTAGCACTAGCAGTTGTTGTGGTAGTGGTAAGATTAGTGAACAACGAAGAAGAAGGAAAAAAAGCACACGTCGTCGCACTTCTTCGTGCTGGCGTTCTCTTACTGCTTTTGAAAAGCGCGAATCGATTATTATTCAAAAAGGGCGAACAACAGCGCGTCGCAGTCCGCAAAAGCATGCACAACCACCCACGCGGTTGGTGTTCGAGAAGATTGCTTTTGTTGTGCCGAGAGTTTTTGGCGAATTCTGAAAAGAGAGAGAGAAAGATGTGTCGCGTGGAAAAAAAATGTCCATTTCTGTTGGTGGTTTGTGAAGAAGAAGACGACAGACACTGAAAGAGAGAGAGAGAGAGAGAGAAACGAGAGAAACGAGAACGAGATTTAAGTATTACTGCGATGTTGTCATCGACGACGAAGACGACGACGACGACGCAGACACAAACATCATACATTCGGCGAAAGAAAATAACGACGGCGGCAAATTCAGAGCTCAAAATGCACGTAAGAGAAGAAGAGAAAGAAGAACACAGAACGATGTGTTATTCGTGTTTTAGGAGGGAGAATCTGTGCATATGCAAACTGTGCGAAAGAGTTTTGTTGGAAAAGACGCGGTCGAAAGAAAAGCTCGTTCTTAAGGACGGCTTACACGTTTCTATATTGCAGGATAGAGATGAGTTCAGAAGAAAACTCGGCTCGGCCCACATTGCAAGGAACATCGTAGAAAACTGCGACGTCGTCTGGCGCGACTGCTCGTGGCCAAACGCGTTAACTGTCCCAAAACTAGAAGTTCCTGTGAGCGCCTGCACGGCGGTGACGGAAGAATTTGACGGTGACGAAGGGCACGAAGAGTACGAAATGGTTGTCTTGTGGCCGAGCGAAGACGCGATATCGATTAAAGAATATAAGAACCGAAACTTAAACAAGAAGAAAACGCATATGGTTGTTCTCGATAGCACCTGGTATAAAGCGAGGCGAATGTACAACCGAATCCCCTGGTTGAAAGATTTACCTTCTATCTCGCTACAGAATATCGAGAATGAGAGCATGTACAAGCCAATTCGTAAGCAACCGTTTCGAGACGCTCTGTCCACCGCAGAGTCGATCGCGTTGGCTTTAAAAGAGTTTGGTAACGAGGATGCGGAGCTCGTAAACATAGCTTTTAGCGAGATGATTAGAGAACAATTAGAAGAGGAGAAACGGCACGACCGCGACGTTCGTTCTCGTGCCGTCCGCGCGCGTGAACGGCGAAATGTTGTGTAAAACAAAATTGTGTGTAAATTTGATATAGCTATTTTTTAAGTGTACCTTCGGTACCTGGTACCCAGTAGTATGTATTTAGATGATAGATAGAACTAATCTGCTAATCTTCGACCTCTCCCGACGAACCGTCGCGCCTCGTTCGGTTGTGCTATGTTACTCGCCGCGCGAATGACTGGGTTCCCAAAAACACTTCCCACCGCTGCTTCGACCCACTGCGGCGTCTTGAGAAAGTGCACGCCGCTTTGGCGAGGATACAACACGGAGAAAAAGTAATACACGTGCCCGGAGAGCACGCCGAGAAAATCCGGCACAGGGTCGCCTCCCATCAACACGGTCAACGCCATCATCCCCCACGGTAAATAAAACGCAGGCATGCGAATCATACCCATGATGGACGTGTTTTGCGTCGGATTTTCTCTGGACCACAAGTACAACATGGCGAATATCAGCGACGAAGAGTAAAATGGTTGCGACACCGAAGGCACGATGAATTTCAAAGGCAATAAAATCATCATGTTTATCATTAGCATCCACACAAAATCCGAAGTTCTGTTCTCGAACGTCTTCTGTTCCAAGTGGACTCCATATCTGGCAATCATTAACGTTCGAAAGACGAACGGGAAGCCAAACCCGCCGATAAAACAGAAGTTCCCAATCAGTCTCCAAATTTGAAACTTTTCCCAAATCAGTTTGTAATCTAAATACAGATTGACCGGTAACGGTAAACCAAACTGAGTTCCGAACGTGATCAACACGCAGGCCGTACCCCAGGCTTTACAGATGGGAGGTAAAGAAGCGTACCATTCGCCGGGAGAGTTGGACATTTGTTGTTGTTGTTTTGTCGTTGTTGTGTTGTTGGGGGGGGGACTGTTTTTTGTGTTGTGATTTACTTTTTTGTTTTGAGACGATTTTTACATGACATCGGCACTTTTTACGGTCGTTCGAGACGCTGAAAACAGCGAGAATAGCAATACACGCACGAGCTCACTCAGCGCGAGGGTATTGTCGTTATCATAATGTGGTTGAAACAAGCGCAGATTGAGGAGTGCGCGCGCGTCGCGCACGAGAAGTGCTTTTCATGTTTTCAAAAACACCACGACGACGAAGAAGAAGAAAACGCGATGATGAAAACGACGAACGAAGAGAAAGAGGCTGAGTTTTACCTCTCCTTGCCGGCGCATAAACGACCAAAGTGCGAAGGAAACGTGAAACTCTATTACTTTTTCGCCGAGTTGCGAGAGCAGACGATGAAGATTAACACAAACAACAAAGGCAACAGCAACAATAATTCGCACCAGCACTCGGTGGTGGGAAAAGTGCAAGAATCCATTCGCAAGTGCGAAATACAAATAAAAGATTGCGAAACCGCGAACGGTTTAACTGGCGTTGGTCCCAAACTTTTGAAGTATTTCGAAACATTTTTCCGTTTGTATCCTCCCTCGCAGAGCAAAGAGAAAGAGTTGGAGAAAGAGCGCCTTTTGCAGCTGGTCAAAGAGCGCGAGAAAATAAAAAGGAAACAAGAGAGAGCGAAGAAAAATGTGGGCACGACGACCACCAAGACCACGATGAAGAACATAAACGACAACAATAAGCGCGGACGAGAAGAAGATGGGTGGGGGAGAGGAAGAGATATAGGAGACGTTGAAGAACAATTAGAGTTACGAAGGGCTTTCAGTCAGGAGCAACCGAGTCAATCAATGCTGCAACAGAAACAGAGAAAGACGGCTTCGTCTAAAAAGTGGCACCCGAAATACAAGACAGCTCCTTTTGCGCTTTTGGCGACGTTGCATAAACTCATGCTGGAAGGCAAAAAGCAATGCACGAAAGACGAACTGATCAACGCTACCGATGCATCTGGTTTATCGAACATGTCGATACGACCAAGAGTAGAGGCTTTTTCGAGAGAGCAAGCATCTTATCAAGGAAGGGATATGTCTAGTCAATATTCCGGATGGAGTTGCTTCAACAAATACCTGAAAAACGCACCGACCGGTCACGAAGCACCGATGGTTTTTACGTGGAGTAACCCGATGATTATTCGCTTAACGGACGAAGGCACGATTGTTGCGGAGAAATGTCACCGCGAGGCTGAAATACACGGCGATTGTACCTGTGGTCTCATCAACACGGACAACACGAACAATCCATCAATGAATTTAGCGGCGAAACAATCTCAAGAGCGAGAAAATCAGAAAATTAACGTAGTGTCGCTTCTTTCAGATAGCGATGAGGACTGTTTTAACGGCGACGCGTCGCGTGAACGACAGTTTGATGCAAAAATTAGCAAGAACAACGATGAAAACGAGGATACTAAGACGGTAACGAAGAAGAAGATCAATAGTAAAAACGTTGTACGAAATTGGCATGGCATCGCCGCCGAGGAAAACGACTGGAATAGCGCGGCTGAGCTCGAGGTGCGTTTACCGCCTTTGCAACCGGGCGAAAAGTTTCAAGACGTGTACGACGTAGTTTTTTTGTTTGATAACCGTGAGCAGTACGATAAAGATTTCAGACCAGAGCATTTAGTGAAGTATTTTGAAAACGTGAATCTTCGCGCTGAGCAGTGCTTCATTACGATTGGAGATGCACTTTGGGTTGCCGAAGATAGAAAAAGCAAAGAGCGCTTTTGCCTCGATTATATTCTGGAAAGAAAATCCGTGGCAGATTTAAGCGGTTCAATCACGTCAGGTCGATACATTCGTCAAAAGTATCGCTTAGATAAGTGCGGTTTAGAGAAGGTGATGTATTTAGTCGAAGGAAATATCGAGCGCGACTTTCACTTGGAAGAACGCCAGAAATTGGCAGTCAAATCTGCGTTGATTGAAACAGACATCCACGATGATATATACATGCTTCGAACGGAATCGCTGGAAAAAACGAAGAAACTTTACGTCGACCTCACGAGATCCATACAAGATTTGTATAACCCGAGAGTAGGAAGAGACAAAGCCGCGCCGCGAGCTTTCTTCGCCAACTGTCTTCCTACGTTCAACGCGTTTCATGAAAATATGAAAAATTTTGTGGCGAGCGAAAGCACGGTACAAAATACGTGGGGAGTAATGCTCGCTCAGGTGAAAGGAATGGGTCCGGACTCAGCGGAAGCAATCGTGAATCTCTACCCAACACCAATATCCTTGTATGAAACGTTCAATCGATTGAATTGGGACGAGAGTCGATGCGTCGATTTGATTGCACAAATCCAACCGAAGGAGAGGAGAATCGGACGTTCAGCCGCGCAAAACTTCTACGAAGCTTTCTTCAAATAAAGACACTTCGGGAGACGATTTCTACTCCTTTGTATTGCTACGCGTAGCAAACGCATTTAATATTAACACGTGTGAATGCAAGTTCAACGGAGAGCACACGTAAATTTACTTCTTTTTTGCATTTTCTTTCTCTACCATGTCCATGATGTCTACTTCTTCGGACTTTCGGGTCTTTTCTAAACAAAATATGTACCCACCGAGAAACGTCAGAAAAATAAAACTCAACACGCGAGGTAGAAGAAGGAGGATATAAGATGAGCGGGCCTCCCCGGGTCGGTGGTGGTGGCGATGATGGCGGTAAACGCAACGGTGGTAACTTAATGGACAATCTGTTCTCCACAGATAACTTACTCGCGCAGACGAGGAAGCAAACGAGCATGAGAGATATGAAACAGAAATCCTCTTCTCCGTCGTCGTCCCCGATGAACTCTTCGGCTGCCGACGGAGGAAGAGGAAGAGGAGGAGGCAAGGTTCACAACAACAACAACAACAACAACAACAACAACAACAACAATGGTCTCGATGGTTTCCCTGCTTCTTCGTCCTCGACGATGCAGGCGGACGATCTCGACGCGTTCTTTTCGACGCAAACACAAACAGAAACGAAAGAAGCGAGTAAAACGAAAAATGGTGTTCATCAAAACGATAGTTTTTTGGACGAGCTCGCCGCTTTCGCGAGCACTCCGGTACCACCATCATCGGCATCTGCAACGACAAATAGCTCCGTAGATGATTTGTTCGGTATAAGCAGCGACGCGCAAGGTTCTTCGCCGGTTGGAGCGGCTCGCGGGAAGACGGAGACGACGACAGAGACTCAACCTACGCATCACGGCGAACCCGTGCTGAGACATCAACAAGGAGACAAGGAAAGAGCACGGGAACAACAGAACCAACATTATCGAAGTAGCGAAATGAAGAGAAATAGTAATGATATCACCACCGATAGTAATAGAAAACCAGCGAGGAATACTGGCGACGATGGTGTGGACAGAAGTGCAAACTTTGAAAAAAGTGCCGCGACGTTGGCTTCATCGCCACCGTCGTCTCGCGTGCAGCCGCAACAGCACGCTCCGAAATTAGCATCCTCGGTGAACTTGGATTCTTTGAAAACAGGGATTGATTCTGTGGCTGGATTTTTCAAGGCTGGAATTCGTCGCGCGGTGGGTCCACAGGTTGTTCATTTTCCGCGGGCGCCTCTGGAAGACTCTGCGCCAAGTTTGAAACAGGCACCCTTGAAGGATGGTCGAAGCGAAACACGAGTCGCATCGAAGCAAAATGAAACAACAGAGTTCGGTAAAAAAGTTGATTCGTCGAAGATTGTAAACGAAGAGATGATACTAGCACAAAAGTCCGAGTCTGCAGTGAAAATAACGGTGAAGGAAACGAAAACAAAAACAACAAACAGTAAAAATACGGACGAGAGAGATAAGAACAATCAGAAGGAGGAGGAGGAGAAGAGTCAAGATGACCTTCCTTCTTCAGATATGGACGCGTTTTTTGGCTCGGTTGGAGCACGCAGCGTTAATAGTAGCACCTCAAATAGTCACATCGACTTAGAGTCGATGTTCAATAGTAGTAACGCGCCGAAATCGAACAGCGCTCCTTCTCCGGTAGCCGATGACTTTTTCGGAGCGTCAGTTGGTAGTAGTGGCCCAAGTGGTAGCTCGGCGATAAAAGATCAAGGCGCGTTTGAATATAATCCCGAATCAGACGACGAACAAGACGGTGACACGGAGCAGCGCGCGCAATTGCGAAAGCAGAGACACGAACGCAATCGTGTTCGGATTGAGCAGGCGCTCGAAGAGAAACGCGCTCGCGAACGACAAGCCATGGAGGAAAGAGCAGAACGACAGACGTTGCAAGATCTCATAGGAACTGATATCGATGAGTGGGGTAAAAAATACGGTGGCAATGTTCGCACGATGCTCGCAAATCTCAGCGAAGTTCTTTGGGAAGATCACGCGTATAAAGTCCCTTCGATGATGGATTTAATGGAACCGATCAAGGTGAAAAAGTCGTATCACAGAGCCTTAGTCATCATCCATCCCGATAAAGTCGCTCAAAAAGGAGGCGGCGCTTCACAGCGTTTTATCGCGGATAAAGTCTTCGACTTGATGAAAGACGCTTACAGAGATTTCGAGCGAAAAGAGATGTCGTGAAGAGTTCAAATGTAAAAATATCTAAAGAATAATGTATAACAAATTCGGCTAAAAGACGCGTCCTCCTTTGGACGTCGTCGTCGTATCTATAAATAAATCCTCTTCTCTATTCTCAATCGAAGATTTATAAAAAGTTCACGCCATCAGAATTATTTCTTCTTGCCCGCAACGGTTTTCGATTTACCCTTTCTCGTTCTCGCGTTCGTCTTTGATCGTTGACCTCTGACCGGCAAATTGGCGATGTGTCTCTTCCCGCGATAGCACTGAATCTCTTTTAATCTCTTGATGTTCAAGGAAATCAACGATCTCAACTGTCCTTCGTTTTTGTACTTATCGACTTCTTCACGCAAAATAGTTAATTCTTCTTCGGATAACTCGCGCACTCTTTTGTTCTCTAATCCAGTCGCTGCCATAACAGCCTTCGCGGTGGTGTTTCCTATGCCAAAAATGTACGTCAACGCCGTCTCGGCTCTTTTGTTGTTTGGGATTTCAACGCCAGCTACACGCGCAGCGCGGATTTGTAACGCACCACGCTGTTGCGGTTGCTGTTGTTGTTGTTGTCGACCTGTATTACAACATAACGGAAGAAGAAGAAGAAGAAGTTAGCGACAGAGAAGAAGAAGAAGAAGAAGAAGAAGAAGAAGAGAACGACAAACGAGAGAAAGGAGAAGTGGATAAAGGAGGTTTTTATCCCCCACGTAGGTTTTTTCCTGAGGGATGCACATTACGCGCGACCGCGTATTCAAGACGTCGTTAAAAGCTCCAGAGACACTCGGACCGTAATTCGAACAGAAAAGTACTAACGTTCGAGCGCACGTCGTTCCTATCGTCCCTCGATGTTCGCGAGTGCACGAAAACAGCGCGCGTAATTTTCCTCGAAATTCAGGTTCCCTCCGCAGTCAAGTGTCGTCGCCGCTTTAAGCGACTCATTTACGCGACTAAAACAAAAAATAAAAATCGCCGCGCTCGGAAAAGCACTCTCGAGCGCCTTTTGCGACGAACGCATCGCGCGTACCTTTGAACGAAGCCGAAACGGAAGTTCCAACGAAGGAGGATGCGGAAAGAGAAAACATGTTTGTGTGTGTGTGTGTTTCTTTTCGCGCTCTTTTTGTTTCGCTCAATTTTTATTTCTGCAAGAGAGTGAGAAGAAGCCGATTTGTCTCTCCTCTTTCTGTTCGTAAAAAAATATAAATTCTTCATCAATCCAACGACAGATACGAAAGAAGAGAGTCGTCCGTGCATAACAACACAACACAAGATGCGCGCGTGCACGAGTAATCTCGCGTTCGTTTGTGCGGCGAGGAGAGCGTCAACTTCGTACGCGTCTACTACCACGTCCGCGTCGACATCCTCAAGGACGTCTCCTTCCTGTCGAGGGAGAAGCAAGACGTCGGTCCGAACAGTCGCATTCTCTTCTTCGTCGTCGTCGTCGTCAACAACAACTTCTTCTTCTTCTTCTTCTCCTGCTGCTCCTCCTCCTCTTGTGAACAACAAGACCAATCAGAACAACAACAACAATAATAACAACAACAACAACAGCAACATTAGGAGATCATCAAAAGTTGTCGCAAACGCTCGAAAAGGCATGCTCTTCAACAGCGAGATGGACGACATTCGGAGAGATGCGAAACCAGCAGAACCGGTGAAGTTTACTTTACCGCTTTCCATCAAACTCTACCCTTCAAAGTGTTTACGAGCCGAGAATGAGCCGGTGACGGTATTTGACGACAATTTAAAAGAGCTCTCGAAAGAAATGTTCAAAATCATGTACGAAACCGTCGGGTGTGGGTTAGCCGCACCACAAGTGGGCGTGAATTATCGTCTCATGGTGTACAACGAAGCCGGAGCGCCGGGCGAAGGAAAAGAAGTCGTTTTGGTGAACCCAAAGATTAGCAAATTCAGCAAACAGAAAGATTTCTTCGAGGAAGGATGCTTATCCTTTCCAAAGATTTACGCGGAAGTTGAGGTGCGTGTTATAGTGGTTTCGTCTTTTCTCTTTTCCTTTGTATCAATCACCCTTCTTTCTCTTCGCGTTCGCGTTCGTGTTCGCGAGGGAGTGTGGAAAACGAAAACGGCCGATGAGCGATCAAAACATAAATATACGCTAATCCGAGTTTCTTTTAATCGAGAAGCTGTGCGGAGAAATGTGAGCTAATACGCGAGGCTTTTCTTTTCATTCTTGAACAACTTCTTCGTTTGTTCATTTCAACATCTCTTTCATTGAAGCTCACCCCCTGGTTCCTCTTTTTTTAATTGTATTATATTTGCTTTAAATACCAATACAGAGACCGATGGGCGTCAAGATTGAAGCGCAGGATGTCGAAGGAAACAAGTTTAAAATGACTCTAGAAGGTTTCGAAGCTCGAGTCTTTCAGCACGAGTACGACCATTTAGACGGCGTTTTATTTCACGATCGAATGTCGAGCTCAGTAGTCGGGGACATTCGAAGCGATTTGGATAAGTTGATTGAAGATTTTAGCGACGATGAAAAAGCGATTTAATGACAAGATAGACGCATTGGATTACCTAGATGAATAAGTGTTTGTATGTGTTTTTCTTTCGTTAAAGTAACTTCTCAGTGTTGAAGTTTGTGAAGATCCTCCCTCGTAATCATGCCTTTGATGATATTCTTGGAATCGACTACGCACAAGTGACGCAAGCCCAATTGGCGGAATATCTCCCAAACTCGCTCCACGCTCTTTTGCTCTGTCACGCTTATTGGCGACAACATCATGAAATCGCTCAAAATGACGTGCGACTTCTTTTCATTTTCAGATAAGCCGATGGATTCGATATATTTTACGCCAAGCGCGAAGCGCTCGGTGAACAATTTTCTTTGATGAAATGTCCGCATGGCGATTTCCAGGTTCTCAAACGCTTCGCGTTGCTGCAAGGATCTGAATCTTAATTCTGACGGAAGCTCGCTGGAAGTAGAGACATCAAGAAGATGCGACTTTGACGAACCTGGGCGCAGCGGCGACGACGACATCGCACTTTCTTGGTCTTGGTCGCCCTCTTGTTCGTAAAAGATTATGTTTTCAATAAAGGCGCGCCGCGAGAGTAACGTCAGCAATTGCGATCTAAGCATAAGACCAATTAAACGCTTTTCACCGTACCCAACATTTTTAACGATGGGGAAGCCGTTATGAGTCGTCGTCTTCAAAATTTCTTCGATATTACCCACGCTTTCAATTTCTTGGAAAGTTACGGCGGGAGCAGCACAAATATCTCCGGCCGTTAATGTTTCCTCAGTTTCACTTACGCACGCTCCTTTCGGTGCCTCTACGTGCAGATACGGAATATTTCTTCTTTCCAGCTGACTTTCATAGAACGACGGTGAGATAAAGGAAGCGAACTTATTGGCCACGAACACGCAAAGAAGTAACGGGAGCAGAAAATTTAATTGGCCCGTCCCTTCTAAGATAATGACCACGAGCGATATCGAGCCTCGAAACACTCCTGCCAAAGCCGCGGCGGCGCCAACGAGCGCGTACGCTCCCCCGGAGAGCTTTGTTTTAAAAAGTATCTCCGATACCTTGGAAAAGATGTTCCCTAACATCGCGCCCCATGTAAGAGTTGGTAAGAACAATCCAGCCGGTAAGGCGCACTCTGCTGAGAAGACGATAGCAAAGAGCTGAAAAAGGAATGAGTAACTTAAGATCAAAATAGACGTAGCGTCCTTTGCTCTTCCTGAAAGCAAGTATTTTAAATTGTCGTCCCGTGACCCGAGTAATAGACTGGCCAAATCATTGTATGATTTTTCTTGATTACCAACGCCACATCTCATCGCGACTCTGATGGACCTGGGAAACGTTTTGCGAGTGTTCGTGGGATCGTCGTCTTCGTCGTCGTATTGAACACATCGACCGAGTAATATCGATAGAAGTATTTGCGTCAAGCAGATCATGAACGTAACTGCTGTCGCTTCGCTAACGCGCCCAAACTTAGAACTGAGACGATAACGCGCGAGTTTAGAAACTGCCAAGGTGACCATCGCACCTAGTATTCCTGATAAGATCCCGAGGAGGAGGAAAGGTCCGAGCTCAAAGAGCTCCCAGTGCTTCTCCTCCTCGGCAAAATCGAGTTGAAGTAGTCCGAACGGTTTCCCAATCGATCCATTCAGAGCCGCTAAGACAAACACGGCTAACGTCGAGCACAGGAGGGCTCTTTTGGTCGTATCGTGAGACCAAAAAGAGCTCGCTTCTTCGCTCGAAAACAATACTCCGCCGATCGGAGAACCGAAGGCGCTGGCGAGCCCTGCGGCCGCACCGGCGCTCACAATGTCTCGAAAGTCTGAGTCTCCCATAACTCTCCACTGATGTCTTCCAGAGGCACCACGGGCAAAAGCAGAGCCGATAATTGCACCGATGTGTACGAGTGGACCTTCCGGGCCTACCGCTAGGCCGCTCGATACCGAAAATATTGTCCCGATCATCTTGACAATCCCACTTTTCAAAGATATGGCTTTCGGAGAAGAGACGCCATTAAGCTCGGCGACGACGTACGAAACACCCGCTCCAGCTGCCGTTGGTTCAATCAAAGTTAATGAAGCGCTCGTGAAAGAGAACAATGCGCTCACGAAACAAAAGAAAACGACGCGAACAACGAAAGAAAACGCTGCATTCGTAAGAACTGTATCGACGCGCCATGTGTACAAAATATCGATCAACCTCATCATCGCGAATGCCACAGATCCTACGATGATCCCAATAAATGTCGAGTTTGACCATCGCTCTAGAGTAAGTACACCAGCTTTAGTCTGTTTAAAGTTTAATCGAGACCACTTGGAGTCAATCTTCGCGTAATCTAAACTTTCCCACATTTCTCTTCTTTGTTGTTGTTGTCCTCGTCGTCGTTCTTCTTCTTCTTCTTCTTCTTCTTCCTCTTGTTCTTCCTCCTCTTGCTCTTCCTCTCGTCTCTGAACGGCGTGCGATACGCCGAGAAATAGTGATGCTTTTCTTGGAATCAGTCGACGATATTGCCCTTTAATGAGCGGCGGCGAAGATGGCAACGGGGCAGTTGTTTCTCTCTCTTCTTCTTCTTCTTCTTCTTCTTCTTCTTCTTCTTCTTCTTCTTCTTCCTCTTCTTCCTCTGGAAGTATCGCTCCTCCTTTTCTCTCTCTTTCTTCTTCTTCTTCTTCCTCTTCTCGGAGCAGCAGCCGCTCTAAATCGCTCTCAAAGCTCACCCTGCGACGAGCGCCACCGCCGCCGCCGCCGGAGAAGGAGGCCATTCTCGTTTTATTAGCGCGTAGAAATGTTTATGAAAGGAAGGGTTCGCGCGCGAGTATTTTTGTAAAGAGGTGTGAGAGATATAAAAGCAGATGAAAAAACATGAAAAAACACGCAAACACGCGTGCGCGGCAGCAGCAGCAGCAGGAGCAGCAGCAGCGGTTTAGAAACCTTGTTTACAAAAAATGCGAGTAGCAAACGTGATGTCTTCATTACAAACAGAATGTACTATCATTTAGAGAGAGGCAGAGAGAGTGCGACAGATTGGTATGTCCGTCGCTTTCGCGCGTTTTTCCTCCTTTTCTGCAAGATCTCTCTCTCCCTCTCTTCGCTTTCACATCGTTCTTTTCGGAATACACACACGCGCACATCATCGTCGTCGTCTAGTTACAAAATTAGTTCGTTTTTGTCATGCTCGAGTTCAACCCGGGCATAATTTCCGGTTTCATTCCTAAAACCGAGCGACGGATGAAGTGGTTTCTAAACTTTTCACCCTCTTTAAAGTCTTGCGCGGTTTCCGGAATCGCCGTCGCTCTTTTCGCTTTGCTCGCGGTAAAGCCCGGAGAAGTGGTCAACTGCCTCGTGCAGAAAAAGGCGCACAAACCGACGGCAGAACCTAACGCGGCGAAGATTGGGTAGACCTGTTTGTTGTATCACATATAAGAAGGAAGAGAGAAGAAATCAGTCAGAGAGAGATAAAGAAAAAGAGGAGAAGGAGGAGGGTAAACGTTCTTCAAAATTGGAAGGAAAAGAAGAAGAAGAAGAAGAAGAAGAAGAAGAAGAAGAAAAATGTACGATTAACACGTATCGTCCGTTGTTGTTTCGAAAAACGAACTGCTTCTCGAATCGCTTACCTCTGGTCTGAGCCATCGTTGCGACCAAGAGACGGATGCTGCCATCTTTACTCTCTCTTCTTTCTTAATCAGCGTCCAAAAGTTTGATGAGGGCAAAGGGAAAAAATTTTCTCTCTCTTCTCTCTCGAGAAAAATGATTCGATTCTTCTCTGTCTGATCAAAAATCGCCCCACGACCTCTGCCCTGTTCCTTGCGCCAACCACCAAAAGAGAACAATTTTTGTATTTTCTCAACTGCCTCATTACACTCACACGGAAAAGCAAAGAAGTTAAAAGAAAGAGTCAACATATGTATTTACGACGATCGGCGCAGCGCGTCGCCGCCTCGTGCTCTTCCTCTGTTTCTTCTTCTTCTTCTTCTTCGTGTACCACATCTTCTTCATCATCGTCATCATTAATAGGAGCAAGAGCAACGGCAGTGACAAAATCAATGTCAACGAAATCTTCCTCAAATCCACCGAAAGTGTTCGTCAACAAAGACACGAAAGTCGTTTGTCAAGGATTTACGGGGAAAAACGGAACGTTTCACTCGGAACAGGCTATTAAATACGGAACAAAGTTAGTCGGAGGCGTGACGCCAAAGAAAGGCGGGACCATGCACTTAAATTTACCGGTGTTTAACACGGTGAGAGAGGCGAAAGAGCAAACCGGCGCGAGCGCGACGAGTATATACGTCCCTCCACCGTTTGCCGCGAGTGCGATTTTGGAAGCCTTAGAGGCTGAGTTGGACTTAATCGTGTGCATTACAGAAGGTGTGCCTCAACACGATATGATCCGAGTAAAAGACGCACTAATGTCGCAGAGTAGATCTCGATTGATTGGTCCAAACTGTCCCGGAATTATCAAACCGGGCGAGTGTAAGATTGGTATCATGCCGGGATATATTCACAAGCCGGGAAAAATCGGCATCGTCTCGCGTTCCGGGACGCTTACTTACGAAGCGGTGTTTCAAACCACAGAGTATGGACTAGGACAATCAACAGTCGTTGGAATCGGCGGTGATCCTTTTAACGGGACGAATTTTGTGGACTGCTTAGAACGATTCGTTGAAGATGATGAAACGGAAGGGATTATCATGATTGGAGAAATTGGCGGCACGGCGGAGGAAGAGGCTGCGGAGTTTATCAAAGCTTCTGGAACGAACAAACCCGTGGTTGGATTTATTGCCGGTTTGACCGCTCCTCCGGGTCGACGGATGGGCCACGCGGGCGCAATTACACAAGGTAAGGCTGGAACGGCGATTGGTAAGATCGAAGCTTTGGAGCAGGCTTCTGTGAATGTGGTTCGGAGTCCGGCGAAAATGGGCGAAGCGATGCATAGAATGATGGTCGAACTGGGTAAAGCGTAAGTTCGTAAAGAGCGTGGGTTTATTTAATCAATACTAACACTAACACATAACATGAGCGAGAAAAAGAAAGTAAAGAATATATTGTAAGTTTAATGTGAGCATTTTACTACAGCGCAAAGAAACTCTTCATGTTCTCGTTGGTCATTCTATTTTGTTCAACACGCATCAAAATTACCAGCCATTCCTAACGCCAGTCGTTCGAGTACGGATCCGGAGCTATAAAATTCCAAATCGAACCGTGAGAAGATCCTTGGCGCGCTAAACCCATTGAACTACCACGTCTACCCATCCCTCTGCTACCACGCGCGCTTTGCCTCTCCAACTCATCCTCTAACTGCATTCGCATCGACCGTTCGTCTTCGAGCTCAACACGGAGTTGTTCTTCCACTCGTTTCGCTCTTTGCAGCTGCCTTCTCAACGCCGCGAGTTCCTCGTTCATGACTGAATTGCTACTGTTTTCTCTCGTTTGCATTTGAGTCGAATCGTTCTGCTGATTGAAGCGCTGCACGGAAGCTGTGTGTTGCATGTTGCTATTCGAACTGTTATTAGCATTATTGATGTTGTTGTTGTTCGACGCGTTCCGCGAAGGCGCCACCGGCGGTTTGCCGGCGCCCAACAAGTGGTCTTTTGATCCGCTTCGTTCAATCAGAAACTGAGGATGTCTTGAAATGCTACAGTCGCCACGGTCTCGTACACCATCGTACCCTCCAAACGATACTAAAGCTGCAATTTCAGGGATAGCTATGCACGTGCCGCTCTCGGAGGCCACCGCCGAAGCCGGTGCCGCTCTACACGTTTCCGCCCACGCTGGCTCCGCGGAAAGAGGATCTCTAAGGGTCAAAGCCACAGTATCTACGCATCCGCCTTCGCTATTACCACCACCGACTACGTACCACATATCGCCTAAACGCGCAGAGGCCGCACCAGAACGAGGTTGCGGCATAAATCCACCCTCAGGATTGGTCTTTCGCCATCGACAGGCTTTCACATCTAAAGCGTACACTTCCGAGTTCACGCAGCCCGACGAGGTGCTCCCGCCAAAGACGTACACAAAGTGCGCGCCCGCGCTGTTTATGTACGCCGTCGCGCAGTGACCTCGTCGAGGCGACGGATACGTCCATCCTTTGCATCGAAGTTCTGTCCACGTCCTCGAGCTGACGTGATACAACCAACAATCTCCCAAACACTGACCGCTCGGCGTTTCGCCTCCAAAAATAACTATGTTTTCGCCACATCTCGACGCCGTATGCCCACCTCTCGCGCACGGACCTTTCCCGTTCGTGGTTATTTTCGTCCATTTTCCTAAGTTTGAATTTTGCGAAAGGTTTTGCGAAATGCCCGTTTGAAACGAGTTGGATAAGTCTAATATCCACATTTCAAACTCTGCGGGTTTTGTAGTTCCGTTTCTCCCAGCAGCTTTCGACGAAACATCTTTTGTAAACCCCCCACAAACGAGTAACTCGGTATGATTCTCTCCGCGTTCATCAGTAACGCACACGGCGTGACCGTGCCGAGGCGTAAAATTCGCGCCCGGCTGCACGCAAATACACTCCACCTGTTCCCATTGCAAGGTTTTGCAGTCTAAAGCTATGACGTCTGAACGCACCGTACCTGCGGTATTACCACCGATAACAATCATCTTATTCCCAATCGCATAGGCCGCGTGGCCGTGTCTCGCATGAGATCTCGATGAACGTGGCGTTAGCGCCGAGCCTAAAGTCGAAGTTCCTAAAGATGTCCAATTCCCATCCTCTCGAGCGGTTGCTATGCTCTCATGCGCCTCTTTCGTTTGCAAATACCACGGGCAAGTATCCCCATTGCCTCCTGCTACTACTAAACCTCCTCCTCCTCCTCCGTAAATTTGCAGCTGTTGCTTATTCTCTTGCATGTTGTTCAAACCGCTACTCCCTCCGTTACTGCTTCTTCCACCGTCGCGCTGCTGCTGTTGATGGTGGAACACCTGGGAAGTCGACGCGGAAAGCATCGCGTTTTCGTTATTGTTGTGCATATCTCTATTATCGTTCGTGTTCATATTGTTCATGTTGTTATTCGTTGCGATGTATCCGTTTCTACCACCCATAACGCGTCCTGGCATCGGTGGAGATAAGGGCGGCGTGATATCCGCGCCGTTTCCTCCCACTCCTCCTCCTCCTCCTCCTTCTCCTCCGCGTTGGCTAGACATCGACGCTGGACTCAACAAACTCCGATCGGCACCCCAACCCATTTCCATCGTCCATCTTCTCGCGTTTTCTATCGCAACTTGCGTGTCTTCCGGATCTCCGTCGTTCGTGGAAAGCTGCCACCAGTTTTCATTCTCTTCCTCCATCGTGTGCACGTAAAGCGTCATCGCCTCCTTCGCATCCATCTCTCCTAAACTGGACCAGGCGTTCCATTTCGCTAGCTCTAGACTCGACCACCCCCACGGTTTCGGTTCGTAATTCGGTCCAACCATCACTTGTTGATACAAAGCGTACAACAATAATCTTGTTTCATCGGAGACTTGACGCGAGGATGGTGGCGGATCGGTCGCGAAAGCGATAGCCGCATAGAAGCGCTCTGGGAACGGCAAAGGACACTGTAAGTCCGCACCATTATCCTGATTGAGCTGAGAGGAAGACATTATACTTATTCTCGTTTACCCTTCCTCTTTCTATTCTATAAACCTTCTTCTTCTTCTTCTTCTTCTTCTCTCTCTTTCTTTGATCGAAGAAACCTGAAACCACACCCACACACAAGAGCAGGAGAATAAATCTCTCTCTCTCTCTTTCACTCTCTCGTCTCTCTCTCTCGCTCTTTCTCCTCCTCCTTTCTCTCTCTCTCCCTCTCTCTCTCTCTTCCCTTGCAAATATGCGCGTGTTTGCGCGAAGAAGAGGACCGAGTGAGCCTTGAGAGAGCGCGCTCAAGCACACACTATTTCCCTCTTCTATGAAGAGCGAGAGAGAGAGAGCAATCTTTTTTGTTTTCTTTCTTCTCCATTCGAACTCCAACTCCATTCGAATTTTAATCCACAAACAGCGAGTGAAAAATTTTTCCTTCTGCAAAACAACATCGCCCCCGACGAGAAAACACGATGCGCTCTTTCTCTTCTCACAAAAAGAAAAGAATAATGTTCGTGGCATCGAGAACGACGACGATGAGACATTTGATGGCATCATATACGCGCGTGGTTTCTTCTGTTGCCAACGCTGAACGCACCGCTTTCGCCTCGTCCTCGTCGCCTTCAACTTTGGCGCCACGACAGCAAGAGGAGATGTTGCGCAGTAAAACGAATAGTTTTAGAAGAAGTTTTTTAATGACGAGCAGTAGTTGCAACAACAAGGAGGATAAAGAGGTGAAGTGCGACGCGATCAGAGTGAGAAGAAGACGAAGAAAGACGACGACGATTCCAACGCGCGGGTTCGCGGCGAAATCTTCCGGTGAAGACCAAGAAGAACAAGAACAAGAACAAGAAACGACGACAGATTTTGCAAAACTAGATGGCGATTCTGTCGGGAAATACGTGCTGGTGAGCAAATCGCAACTTCCTCTAGATCAGTGTAAAGCAATCGAGAGAGAGTTTGCGTTTACTGGTGCGAATGGTTTGCTGTATAGAAAGTGCGACGACGCGCTCAGAGAGGTCGTAGCTCGTCACGAGCAAGTGCACTTGAGAGGATACCGAGGAAGTGGTAAATCTGTCTCTCTCGCGATGCTCGTATTACGCGAACGCGCTTTAGGATCTTTAGTCGTTTATTTGCCTCGTGCATCACACTTGGTGACGAGAAGTTCGTACCAGAAACACGGAGAAGGGGAGCAAGAGGATCTTTGGGATACGCCAGACGCCGCTCGAGTGTTTCTCCACGCCGTCGCGGCTGAGCCAAACGAAACGCTCTTGGGGAAGATAAAAACGAGCGATGGTAAACAAACCTTACTCGAAATAGTTAAGTCTGGGTTAGAGAAAGGCGATCAGCACGTCACGCAGAATGCAATTGACGTCGTAGATGAGTTGGTGAAGCAAAAGGACGTTCGAGTCGTTTTCGCTTTTGACGAACACAATGCGTTATACGGGCCTTCGGATATGCACGAGGTGAAAGGCCCACGATCGAGGAAAAATATACACACCGACAGATTGCGGTTAGCGTTGAAGTTGCGCTCGTGCTTTCCAACGGCGAATGGTGGCAGATATATTGCGTGTGATAGCACCACAGATGTTGGGAGTTCGAATCCAGTCTTCAAGAGTGAGGATGAAAACGTTTTCGATTTTGAGATTCCAAAGTTCAACGTAGCCGAAACGTATGCTTTATTGAAACACTACGAGGAAGTTGGCAAATGCTCGCGAGGGATAAACAAGCAAATTGCACTCGAGTTTAAAGCACTCACGAATGGTAAGGTGAAGGAAATACAAGAGTATCTCATGTTTCAAAACGCTTGAATTAATTTTTAAAGAATAAGGTTGTAATTTTGACAAAGTAGTACAGGAATATATAAAAAAGAGGGGGGGCTTTTTACCATTGCTCGCCTACCGAGAGTATTCCTTTCTTTCGCCCGCGTCCATTTGTGGCAGGTCTCGCGAACCTCCCTGGGCTAAAGTGTTCGAGATTACAACTCGATTTACCATCCATGATCAATTCGGAAACGATTTGACCGGTAATAGGGGCCCATAGAATCCCCCAACAGTTGTGCGCGCTCGCCACGATTGCGTTCTCGACGTTCGGCAACTTACCGAGAAAAGGTAACGCGTCTGGAGCGCAAGGGCGCATACACGCTTGCGTTAAAATTGGAGGAGAGGAACCAACGGACGGGGACATGGACTTGAAAGAATCCCATGCCGCTTGCACTCGGCTGGGATCTGCCTTGATGAGATCAGCAGATTCACAATCGCCCCCCGGCGCTAATCTATCCTCGTCCACATAATCGCTCCCGCCAATCCCGCATAAATACACCGATCCGTCGACTCTGGGGTACACTTCCAAGTGTGTTTGGAATCGAGGGTCTTCGGCACAAAATAACGCCGCTGGATTGCTTTTCACCGCGTCTGAAGCTTCAAAAACTATCGAAGTTGATTTAATGCCAGTCATAGGAAAGTCGGCATCGAGAAACCAACTCGCCGCTCTCGTCGTCCACGGACCCATCGCAACGACGACGACGTCGCATTCGAGAGTGATCGATTGCGAGTCATCGCTTTTATTCTTCACGTGTACACCGTTCACAACGCTCCGCGCTTCGTCTTTAAAACTAATCCCCGTGCACTCCGTACTATATAAAGTCTTCAATCCATTTTTCGTCGCGGATTCGTGCAACTTACTCGAAAGCTCCGACGGAGTTACTTGCGCAGTATTCTCGTCCAAAACCGAGTTCTGCTGAATATCGCCGTCTAACCATTCTACCAACGGATCCGCTAATCCGCTCTCACCGGCTTGCACCGATAACGTTCGAATTTTACGAAACGACGTCACGTCCAAGTCTTTCGCCAACTTTTCGTGGAGTTCAAAACTCTTCGTGTGCAACTCTCGCGTTTGCTTATTACCCCAACCGCCCGGGGATAGAAATCCTCCCGCTTTCCCGGAAGCTGCTGGTGCCACCTTGTCGCACCGTTCCACCAACGTCACGTTCGTGCACCCTCTCTCGCTGCACAAGAAATACGCCGAAGCTAAGCCTTGCAAGCCGCCTCCAAGAATCACTATCTTTTTATCTTTTGTTTGGTCGTCTGATGATGATGAAGATGATTTCGTCGCTCCGCAGCGGACTCCTGCGTTGGCACGCATCTTCTTCTGTTGCTTTTTTAGGGCAAGGGTATCGGTTATTGAGCTGGCTGATGTTGTCGCAAAACTACTCGTTGTCGCTCTCATCGTGTCGTGCGCGTATGTCGTGGATGTGCGCTTTTATTTTTCTTTCTTGTCTTTTTGGTGTGAAACCGAGTCAAACCGATCTCGCCCTCGTCTCGCGCGTCAAAAACAAAGGAGATACGAACGAAGGAAATGACTGCCGGCATGGGAAGAGGCCGTCCTTTTTTAAACGAAGAGGAAGAAGAGGCGACGAACACCACCACCACTACCGCTGCTCTTCCGCGCGATGTTCTTGTGGTGCGTGTCTTCGCTCGAAAGTGAATCCTATTTGTTCTCTTTTTTTACACGCTTAAACTCGCATCTCTCGCATGTGAATCTCTAAGCCCCTGAGCAAAAAAGTTTGACTCGTGTGCGCGTGTGTTCATCGACCAAACCTCTCACTCTTGCGCGCGCTTCCTTTGATATAAGTCGCGACCAATTAAACATATCTTTCTCTTTCTCTCTCTCTCTCCCTCTCTTTCTCGGGTGGAATATCAAAAACAGAAACGAATGTGCGAGAAGATTGCTCAGCTGACGAAAGTAGTCTCCAATTTGCACTCTGAAACCGAAGACGCTCGAGAGCGAGAAAAAGAAATGGAAGAAGAACACTCGAACACTATCGAACTGTGTCGAGCGGATGCGGCGAGGAAAGTTTTAGAGACGCACTCGAAATGGCGCGAAGAGGCTAATGAAAAAGAACGGTTCGAACGAATTGCAAACGAGTTGGAAGCGAAGACGCGTATAATGCAAAGCGGCGTGGATGAAGCGTTGCGCGAGATCATACGAGAAGCGGAATCGAAATCAGATGCTTTGAACGAAAAAATGGAAGAGCTCGAAATTTTGTTTAAACTGAGCGAACAGAAAGAACGAGAGCAGAAACAAACGATAGAACACACCGTGAGTGAGACGAACAAAAAGTTATTAAAAGAGATGGAACTTCGTCAATCATTGGAGGAAGAGAAGAGTAGAATTGAAAGAGAACGGCGGGCGTGGGAGACGAAGGCTGAACATCTAGAAGAGGTCGTGGAGGCGCGGCGAATAGAAGTTGAAAGCAAAGATGAAAAATTGAAATCGATGGAAATAAAATACGAAGAAATGTTGAATGAGTACAAAACTCTCGAGACGAAAGGAAAAGAAAGCGTACGAGCGCTCATGGAGGAGCACGAAAGTCAAACCGCTTTAAATGCCGAAAAGTTTAAGCGTGGATGTGAAAGCTTAGAGAGAAATTTCCAAAAGGAAAGCTTGTTTTACCGTGAAGAATGCAATAAAGAAGTCAATTCGGTTCGTGAAGCCTTGGAATCGCGTCTCCTTCGCCAAGTAGACGCGTGCGACGTTTTATCTCGAGAGGTTGAGGCTCTCAAGGAAAACGTAAAGAAGGAACAGTCTCTGAGTATAGACCTTCAGAAGAAACTTCAAAACGAAATAAGTTCGAGCGTGAAACTACGCAATATGAATGAAGAGCTTAATAAACAACTCGATATTGTTCATGCCTCCCGCGAAGATGGTATCAAAGTGAATACAGAACAGTCAAGTGTTATTGAAACGCTCGAACGACGCCTCGAAACAGCTTTGAGCGATAAAAGAGGAATTGCCGAGAATCTGCGTAAACTTGAAGATGCGAGACATGCGACACACCTCGCGCTAGAAAAAGAGAAGAAGGTGGCGCGCGACTTAGAGATTGCGAACGCGGACTTTGAGCAAAGACACGTTCAGACGCTCGAAAATTCTATGGCTATTTCGAAACAACACAAAGAGGAGCTTTTTGAACTCGACTCGAAACTTCGCAGGGAACATGAATCAGAAATTGAGATTTTACAAGAACAGCACAAGTGTGCGCTCGAGGATGCGTTGGCATCTCGACATGAGCACTTACAAACACAAAAAAGAGATTTTGAGAGAAAGGCTGTACTCGTAAACGAAGAAATGAAAGAGAAACTGCGTCAAGCAAAAGAAGAAAACAAAACGCTCGCGCAAGCGCTCCGAGAGCACGAGTCTCAAGCTTCAGATTTTGAATACACGATCCAAGAACTTCAGAATTCTCACGACGCTGAAACTACAAGGCGAGATGCCGAACGAAGAGCAATATCTCTCGAGGCTGAAGCCTCCCGGGCGCGAGAAACACGTTTGAGGGAGGAAATTCTCGGTTTACGTAAAGAAAATATGCGAGCAAACGAAGCAGCACGGGATGTGAAGGAAGAAATGAATACTCGACTTCGCGAAGTCCGCGAAATATTCAACGAAGAAAAAAGAGCTTTGTGTGTATCTTTCGAGCGATCTCACAAAAGTGCTCTCATGGATGCAGAAAAAGTGCTCGACTCGGAAAAGAGGAAAGCGGATCTCGCGTTTGAAAACAAGGCGCGTGCGATGAATGAAGATTTCGCGAGAAGACTATCGCGAGAAATAGATGAAGCCGTCGAAGCGACGAAAAACATTGACGACGCAGAGATGCAAGATATGATCAATGTATACGAGAAAAAGATGTTGGACATGGACGCGGAGAAGGAGAGAAGCATTCGTAAATTTGAATTAGAGAAAGAGGAAACTATCGCGCATCTGAACCGCTGCCATGAAGGAACAGTTTCCACCTTACGGAAAGAGATTGAAGAAAGGGCGAGAGCCAGCGAAACGAAAATTTCTGGCATGGAAGCCTATTTTCAAAGTCAAACGAAACAAATCACGACGAGCTATCAGAATAATCTGGAGAAATCGTTGCGTGCACTCGAGAACCGACTCGAAAACGTTCGCAAATCTGAGAACGAAGCGTGGGCGAAATCATTGGAAGAGGTAAAATTGGCACATCAATCGGACATCGACGAAAGTAATACTCGCGAAGCAACGCTTTTAAGCAAAATCCAAGCCTTTAACGACCAAATCAGCGCCGAGCGATCGGCGAATGCACTCGAGAAGGAAAAATTAAGCGCAAGTCACCGAGACTTTATTTCAAATCTACGAAAAGACCACAGAAATTACGTGGAGAACATGAAAGCTATTCACCGCGATACCATCGAAGAGGAGCGCTTAAACACGACGTCCGCGAATGCGAACTCCGAAAAATGGAAACGTAAATACAATGCGCGAGAATCTAGAGAGTGCGACGTGCTCAAGATTCGGGCGCTCGAGACGCAGCTTTCCAAAGCGACGGCAGAATACCTCGAATCCGAGAAAAAGCGGAAAGCCATGCAGGAAGAAGTGCTCAAGCGCGAGATTAGTTGCGCAAAAGGTATAAGTTTTGACATCCCGACGCTTCGTACGAAGGAAGGTATCGTCACGATTGACAGATCGAAGATGAAAGTAAAATTTTAATCATACGCTGACACGCAAATTCACACCTGTCCCTTTCTCTTCCTCTTTATTAGTCAGTGAGAGAGTAATGTTTTTACATATTGACAATTCGCCATATATATAGCCTATTTCCATCTTTTCGGAGCGCAAATTGCGCTCTGTCCAACCCAATATTCGTGTTGATGTTTCGGTCTTTCCAAGACAAATCTGATAGTCGCTCGCTAATATAACAATGGACCTGAACAAGTGATAAAAGAGAGCGCGCGATGAAAACTGCAAAATTGAAAAAAGCGAACAAAACGAAAATTGAACGCACACAACGCACAGAATGAATTACATAGTGGCACCGATATTGGAACGGGTGCTCCGTAACTATATCGTTGGTTTGGACAGAACGTCTGTCTCGACTTCAGTGTGGTCTGGGAACGTAAACTTGGAAAATATCTGCTTAAATGCTTCAAATTTGAACAACGACTCTTCGTTGCAACTACCATTTTCCATCACGAAGGGAACGATTGGAAACTTATCGCTATCTATGGATTGGAAAACGTGGTATGCACGTAGGCATCCGATAAATATTCGAGTGAGTGATGTTGTGATACAGTGTTCTCCGCGGGAAGAGGATGATTGGTTCCGAGCGTTTGGCGCGGCGGCGTCTTCTACGGAAGCAGAAGATATCGCGAGAGAAAAGCTTCAGAAGAGTATAGACGACATCGCATCAATGCAGGAAGATCCCGCATTGATGGCTATTTGGGCACCTCTGTTTGCAAGTATGCACGTAGAGTTAGAGAACGTAACTATCATTTTCAAAGACATATCACCAAAACGAGAAAAAGAACAGACAGAAGACAGTGACGACGACGAAACGAAACATCTTTCAGAATTTTCCATACGCCTGGACTGCTTACGAATCGCGAATCCGAACGATGACGATGCAGATAGTAAATCTTCGGAAATAGCGAGCGCATTCTACAGCCAAGCGTCATCTGTTGATTTTATGGAAACGCGAGTTAAATCCATAGACGTTACCGGATTCCGCGTTGCGTTAGAGTGCGATTGTCGTACGCCGAGAGGCTGGTTTCCGGAACACCCTTTCCTTACGATTTCATCACCTGCTAAAGAGCATTCGCATGAAGGATCACCATCACCGACCTTGATACGTATTGATAATACCACTTTGCTTCTCAGAGTTTCTCGGCGTAAGAAGAATCGTGGTTTTGCCGCTGCGATTGTCGCTGTGAACGATGACGCGATTCACCTAGCCTTAACGCCCGCTCAGCTCATCTCAATTGCCCATCTAGAATCCGCACTGAAGGTTTGGAAAAAGAGAATAGAATATGCATTTGCGAAAAGACCATTAAATAAGGATGGAAAAAATTGGAAAGAGTGGTGGCAGTATGCAAAACGTGCAGTCCTGAGAGGAAGAAGAGAGTCCAAGAAGTCAACGCCTAATCAACGCGGCCCGTCAAGAAAGAGGACAGAGGCGAAATCCAAGGACACTTCTCAGCGATTATCAGAAATAGTTAAAGACGCCATCATTGCTTCTTCGTCATCCAATACGACTGGTAGTGATGATTATGATGACGATGGTTGTAGTAACGATACATATGATGATATGGACCAAGATGATGACGCAGAATACGCCGAGGAAGAAGAAATCTTCGCTAGTCTTGGCTTCAAGTCATCTAGTACACTGACGGGCCTTCATTTGCGGCGTAGACTAAAGCGAGGTTTGGAAGCTACCGCGTCTGTAGCGACAAAACTGTCATTCACAACTATCGAACACATGCATCAACGTGGACAACGACGGCAACGGTATAAACGATCGAAGTTAAATAAACCTAGGCAAGCTGCGCGCATCAAACTGCACCAACAAATTATGGAGCACACAGATTGTGTTTTCCAAGTAGCGATACCAAAACTTTCTGTTCGACTGCACGATAATTTTGGAGCCGATAAGTGCATAGAGTTAGTATACGACAAAGTCTATGTTCGAGTCAATGAAGAGGAGACCCTTGATCCCATGGAAAGCAATAGTTCTGATCTCAAAGTTGTTTTGCAAAGTTTTTCTGCTTACGTAGTATCGGGTGATAAGATGACGGAAATTCTCCGAGGGAAGGACAACCATAAACATGCGTCAATCACTCTTGAAACGAGTGAAGGTCAAAATATAACATCTCTCGTAGTCGCTCCGTTAAATGTTGTGATTGATTCGGTATCTTTGGAGCTGATTCTACAGTTTGCGGTAAATAAAGTTCCAAAGAGCTCGCTTTTTGCAAATAGATTGAGTGCTACTCTGTTCCCGCTTTGTGAAGCCTTGAAATTGAATACGAGTTCTCGTTTGCAGACGGTTGAAGCGTTGTTGGAGGCTAAAGAATACGCTAAGCAAATGGATATTACTCTAGAAGGTTTATCGGTGTGTTTGGTGCACAATGAAACGAGAGAACCTTTACTTTGTGCTGGATTTGATAGATTAACTTCGACTTCTGGTGGTGTCGTAAGAGACGAGAATGATGAAATCAATGTCTTCGTAGGAAGAGACACGTATATGAACGACTTACTGGAATCTGCGAAAGATATTGGTGATATTGCATCGTTAAACGAATTAGAAAATTTAGTAGGAACGATGAAAAGCTCGTTTTCGGTTGACAACATGTGCATCGGGACAAACATATCCGGTGACAAGACCTTCATCTTGAATGGTTGGAGCGCAGCAATTATTTCCGAGAAAAATACGGTAAATCGTACCCAGCGACTTGCAGTTCAGCGCTTTGACCCCATCTCTTTATCTATTTTACCTTCAGATGTTAAGAGTCTCGCCATGCTATTTGATATTTTTTCACGCATGCAGGTGAACAAAATGGATGTATCCAACTGGCGTTCGGACAAACTGTTCAAAGTTTCTGCGATGATTGCGCCTCCGATTACACTGGACGCCAGGGTATCTTTGCCTGATATTGACTTAGAAATTCTCGATGTGAACGGTAATGGTAAATATATTGACGAGGAGCCCGACTTTTGGTTACGGGTCAAAGTGAAGGGTCTCGCTTTTGATGCAGCTTCTACGACCATAAAGGAAGAGCCGATAGCTTGGTCCACAGTGAAAATCGATTCATTTTCGGTACTTTGTGAAAGTAACACTATAGCAGCAACTGTTTCAAATATTTCAATATCGAGAGCAGAACGCAGAGATGAAAATGTATACGTCCATGCAGATATCGGTGGTATTGAGGTTGATGCATCTCTTTATGACTGCGTTGCTATGATTCGAAAATTCAGTTCAGCAACGACAGAAACTCAAAGTGATTCGAATCGGGAAAGTTTTTCTTTGCAATCACAGCACGCTCCGTCATCACATGCGCTGGAGGCACCCAACATGCGATGGAGCGATTTGCCAACGCGACGTGTATTGCTTATTGACGATGTTCCTCCATGCGTGGACTATGTTGCAAGAGCAGTTTTGGAGGTTACTGATTCGAAGTCAATCGTCACAGGCAAACTCGAACGAATCTCGGTGGTGAGTTCGCTTTTTGAGCACAAAAATGCTGGATCCATCTCTATGAATATCCCAGGCGGTGTTGAACTAAGAACTGTTCCCGTTTCGATTACGAGTGAAGCATATGTGAAGATGAACGAAATCAATTTGGCTTTCACGACAGAGGATGGATACCATCAGTCGGCTTCTATTTCCAGAGTGAATGTAATGGCCTCCACTGACTTTAGAACATTTTCAGGACAATGGTCTGTAACCGTACCTTGGCAATTTGAAGCAATGAGTAATGTGATAATTGCCGACTTTGATGCGTCGGTGGATCTTTCGACCGGAGTAGATGTTGTCATCGATGAATTTTACGTATGCGCCGGTAAAAGTAAATACGGCGCGCAAGAAGCTATTCGAATGTTGAGAACATCGAGTCGATTACTGGAGGTAAAATCGATCCATATCGAAAGACGACAGGATCCCGATGATTTAGAAGTCAACGTCGCGCATATTGACGCTCGCTTGACATCGACCCATATCAGTATCGTAGATTCGTTCATCAAGAACGTCGTCTCAGAGCTTGATAGGGTTTGTAGACGAACAGTGGTGCTTCCCTCCGCCGACAAAGATCGTCCACTCTCATCTCTATCATCGGCATCTTCTTCATCTTTGATATCAGAGCGCAGTATGGAAACGAACCCGAGCAGAACCGAAAATAGCGAAGGAGACAATACGAACTTTGTCAAAAATCTGCCCGATTCTACTAAACTTGGTATCCGTCGCATTAGCGTGCGTATCGATGATGATCGATACAGTATGGAGCACCCGGTTCCGGTCTCTTTCGCTTCTTTAACGAACACGTACGTGAATTGCACAAAGAGAAGCAAAGATTCCCTAGAAGCAAATCATATCAACCATACAATGAAAGAAAATAAAGTCATTCCACTTTCTTTATCAGTATCTTTCCAGGTCTGCGGGGGCACATATGACACGTTGAAACGCAACTGGGAATTTGCCTTGGAGCCAGTTGCATTGAAAAGTTCTGTGGAAACTGGAAACAAATCGTTCATCCTAACAACTTCTTCCATTGATTTCGTAGTTCGAAAAACGATACTTGAGTCATTAGCAGTTTCCAATGCCATAGTAAATTGTGACAGTTTGAGATCTGCTTCCCGAGCGCGAGATACCCGCGCGGTTGAGCCCTTTCAGTGCTTCTGGCTGAACAATTCTTCCGGAGTAGATCTTAGCTACGAATTTTTGACAAACATGGACACTTCATTGGGCGGAACATGCATCTCAAACGGAGAGGTTGCGGTTCGTTACGGAGATTCGTGGAAAGATGATGCATCTGAATACCTAGAGAGACTGGGAGATGGCGACTTATCTTCGCTTGCGTCGCCGTTGGGAATGAGCAACGAATACGGATATGAGCGTTCTGGATTGTCATTATTTCGCTTACCGACTGTTATTGGCTTGAAGATTCGTCTGACCAATGCCCCAGAATCGCGACATTATCTATCATTGGCTGATTTGGAATCTAAAGCCCGGAAATGCGAAGCGTTGCCAAAATCGGTCTGGGGTGGCACAGAGGGAGACTCGTGTTCGTTAGTAGCGGAGATTCGATGTCGCGAAAACGCAGTTGAGCAAAGAGAGGTGGTATTGCGTTCGAATGTTGTTGTTCAGAATTCAACGTTAAAGCCAGTGGTGTTATCTTTCGCCGGAAAATCGACGTTTGGCCCAATTGAGGCTGGAGAGTATAAATACCTTCCATTATCGCTTGCCAGCTTAGATTCGTTCGTTTGGAAATTTGAGGGCGAAGGGGCATTCTCCTTACTGCCAAGTGATGAAATCTCACTTCATTCCGTCGATTCATTCATACCAGTAAATGCGAGGCGATGTGCGATTGTGATATCTTCCGACGAAGAATCTGTCACGCGGACAATTGCTTTTGTTGCGCCCTTAGAGCTGAGAAATCATCTACCGGTCCCAATAAAGGCAAGTTTCTTATCTGGAAATCGGAAGTTTTCTTCTTTTGTTGTTGCTCCTCGATCGACAGCGATTATAGAAGAGTCTGAAGATGTCTTGGACGCAGCTACTTTATCGTTTGTTCCCTTGGGATACGTCTGTGCGAGAAGTTCTATATACATCCCCACATTTTCAAACTTGTCACGACGACAAAATCCTCTCAAAGTATTCAGACATATGTCTCCGTCTATTCGTAGAAATACTAACGATAGGAGCGACGAGGATGTGACGACTTTGGAATGCTCCGTGTACTTGGACAAAAATACGAGCTCGAGAGTAGTATCAATCGCGTGCGCTATGACGTTGACAAATTTGACGACGCAGTCGCTCACGCTTAAATACGCGGACATGAAAAGCATTACGAGCGGCAAGTACAACGATAGATTGGGCTCACTCGATGAATCAAGCGCAAACACTGTAGTTTGTCCTCCAACGCCACCATCTACAAGTGTCAATGAGATGGGAAGAATTGGAACCACGGAAAAGGCATTTGAACACACCGCTGCATCTGATTTATCTTCGAAAGCAGTGCTCTTTAATCGAATGCATTCTACGTCGTTTTCTTCTTCCGATTTAGAAGCATCATTCACATCGACTCCAGTTCGAGCGAACTTGAGCGCTAGGTTCCAAACGCCTTCTCCAAATGCTTTTGGTGTATCTTCCGCAGGAGTTTCCTCACATTTATCTCGATTTTCATCTGATTCTGCACCTTATGCCTTACCTTCGTCATCCTCCGGAGGCAAGATTTTGGCAATGAAGAACAGTACACAATATCCGAGAATACTTGGCGATTCGCGACGGCATCGGAGAGACAGCGGCTTTGGTCTATTCACGCTAGGATGTGAAGAGTATGCGTCAGACCCGTTTGAGCTTGCGCCCGCGTCTGGGAAATTCAAAATAGTACACGTAAAACCTTATTATAGCTACGTCATCACGACAATATACGAGGATTCCGACGGGGGATGTGCTCACATTTTTGTGCGTCCGAAAGGGACGATAACAAATTCCACAGACGAAATTGTAGCATTTAAGGAATCTGATTTTGAAGAGTCAGATGGGATTATCCTTCTGCCGGGACAGACAGCGCACGTGCGAAATAAGAAACCTGCTAACAGCATGACGAAAGACAACGCCCGTGAAGGTGAGAGAAAAGAAGAAAGTGCAGAAGAGAGTGAGGATGCCCCGCGTGTTCGCATACGCCCAGCATCATCTGCTCAGGAGAGATGGAATTGGTCCGATGAAATCACAGCTTCAACGGCGTGGTGCCGATGTACGAGAGCTCTCAGTTTAGACCGGACGAAAGATGACGTACATTTTTCGGTTCAGTTTAACGAGTCTGAGGAAGATGGATGCTATAATATCGATGTCATTGCAGGTAAGCATTTCGTAAATCAAGACGGCGACGATATCGACGACGACGAAGAAGAACTACCAGGTGTTAAGGGATTTTTTCAGACGTCACCTCCGCCCAAGTTCGTCGTTTCTCCTCTGAAGAAGCCTTCGTCTTCATCTAAGATACCAGTCTCTCATTTGCTATCGTCGCCAGTGTCTAAGTCATCAGCGACAGCTTCATCTTCGTTATCTTGGAGAACAAAACCTTTCTTTTTGGAGAGCTTTCAAATCAAAGTTGCATCAATCGGGCTTTCTGCTCAACACGAAAAGACAGAGTTGGTGAATGGTAGAGTGCACGGCATATCAGTGATGCTGTCCGAAAATTGTAAGGATGAAGAAGAGCCCGACCCGCTCGTTCAAGGGCATCTTATTGTCGAAAGAATTGATATCTGTACATCGAGCTCGAGCGAAGAAAATGAATCATCCATTATTCTCTCCGTGCCGAATGCCGAGATGAGGACGGCGAACATCGGAGCCACTTATTTTACCGCTGCAAGAAACGCGATTACGCTTACACTAAGTGGGCGCGTATTTTCACGTCGCGTTACGCGATCGGGCGCTCGCGTAGATGTTGATGTTGCACCCGTGCGCATTGATTTGCAGGAAAGTTTGCTGAAAAAAGTTCCAGGATTTGTCGCGGTATGTGTCCAGTCGCTGGATGTCTTGGAAAAACCAAAACTAGAGACGCGACTCAAGATGGAGAGAAATAGGAAAGTGAAGAGTAAAAGCTTCAAAGCCATAGAAGATGCTGCGCTGTTTCGAATAGACAAGCTTTCTATTTCTGACGTGCCAATTGTGCTTTCCTTTACAGAATTGCCGTTTGTTCCGTTTTTGTTCTCAAAGCTAGCCGCGGTTGAACGGGCTAAAATTACTTTGAGCGGTTTCAAGAATCAGAAAGCGCTCGCCTTTCCGGACGAGGTTTTGAAAGCTTTAGAGAGACACGTAAAAAACCAAGCGGTTGGAAGAATTCGAGATTTGATAAAGCACAATGCTCTGTTAGGTGATCCCGCTCGTTTAGTGGAGTCCACTCGGCACGCTGTACATGAATTAGGCGAAGGGAATGGTTTGAAGGCTTTCGCTCGCGTTACTTCTGCTTTCGGGAGGTCTGGTATGACAACTTTAAATCGCATCAAATCGATCGCTGACGGTTGGGTAGAAGAGTTCGATTCCTTGGAAAATGAACGACGCAGAGCAGTGCGTGACCGTCACATCATGTCATTACCATCATCATCAATCAACGTCGTCGACGGCAACGTTCTACCCACGCGCTATTCCGAGCGCGTTGTTGGCTCTGTTTGTAAAGCAGTCATGGATATCATTCAGAATCCAATCACTGGACTCGAGTGCAGAGGCTTGGTTGGTATGGCAGAAGGAAGCATATTTGGAGCGGTATCTGGCATCTCTCGGATTCTTGCGGCGTTCATCGAAGGTCCTTTGTCTTTGGCGAATACATTTTTGGGTGAATAAGATGCATTAATTAGATAGATGAATTAAGATCATTCCTCCTCTTTCGCTCGCGCGGCGGCTTTCTTCGCGGCTAATTCGATCATCCAAGCCGGCTTGGGTGCCGCCGGCGTTGATTGTTCTCTCGTCGCCTCGTCTCCCCCCTCTTCTTCCTCTCCTTTCGTATTATTCGTATTATTCTTCAACTTTAGATTCTGTAGAAACTCCTTCCCTAACGCCCCCCCGGCTTCCATGCCGGGAATTCTAACAGCACCTTTCGGTGGTTTGAACGTCGACGACGTCGAGTTCTCTTCTTTTCCTTCTCCTTTTTCTCCTTCTTTTTCGAGTTCACGAACCAACTGTTTCAAAGTTGAAAAGGTTGGCCGCAAACTTTGATTTGTCGTCGTTTCTGAAGAAGACTGGACGACAAAGTGCGTCTCTAATTCGTCCAGCTCTGCTCTGCTCTGCGCGATCAGCTTTGACAGAAGGGATATTTTAGCGTCGTCTGCAGTCGTCGTTTCCATTATTACCGTGTTATGTTGTCCGCGTGTTGTGTGTGCGTGTGTGTGTGTGTGTGTGTGTGTGCTTATAAACGAATGCCTTATATATATTGGCTTATATATAAAAAAAGTGTAGGACTGTAGGTGTTCAGACCTTCTTCACAGACAGAATCTCTCACACCCTTCTCTGTCAGAACTTTGATCGAACCAGTCTCTTTCTCCATGTTTCTCTCTCGATTCTAATTCATCTTCGGGCTCGCTTGGTTTAGCTCGTCATCGTCAAAATAACCCTCTCGACTGCTTTGCGCACTGAATCATTCGCCTTTCGAATTCGCGTCGTCGAACTTCGCGCTCATAATCTCTCTTCCCTCTCTCGTCCAGTCCGATTTTTTACGTAATTTTCGGGCGCTTGTGCGTCCGAACGCACTCGTCACAAAACCACTCCGAATCGCTGTTTTTCAAGTTCTTATCCAGATCCTCTCTCGATGTTCCAATGCACTCGGGATGGAACCACTCTTTACATTCGCCGCACTCGACCATGAACAAATCCGGGTTATACGGCATCGAGCACTTACAAAATACTTGCACGTGGTCCGGTTTAAACTCGCTCGTCGCCGCTTTGTAGGCAAACCTGCTGAAGAAAGATTTTTCGTTGACCGATTGCAACTCTTGATAATCCGCTAAAGTGTACACGTGTATTTTACTTTCAATCGTGCTCGCTTTTACCCAATCGGTGTGGTCGCTCGCGAATACCTCGTGTTCGCCGTGGAACGCTTTCCGTCCCGAAGCCGATTCTTCCGGTCGGTAGTACCACGACACGTGCACGTTTATTTTATCCGCTCTGTTCTCTATTTCTTCGTCCGTTTCTTTCTTGTCTTCATTGTTCTTGTCCGCTTTCTTCTTCTCCTTCTCGTCTGCGTGCACGTCGAAGCGTAAAATTTTCGCAATGTACGGCTTTTCTCCTTCCGGTGCTTTCATGGAGACGACGTCGTGGACGTTGTACGTTTCGTCGCCAAGCTCTATGTATTTGATGACGTCTTTACTTGTTTTATTCGTGTTGTTGTTGTTGTTGTTGTTGTTGTTTTCAACACCACCTGTAGTATTCAACAACGTCGATGTTGATGGGGGTGGTGGTAACACATTCTCTCCGGCCATTCTTTTTTTCCTTCGCGTTTCCTCCTTTGTTGTTGCGCTTACGTAGTATTTATTATTATTATTATTATTATTATTATTATTATTATCTAACGTTCTTCTTCTTCTTTGTCTTCTTCTTCTTTGTCTTCTTCTTTCTCTCCTTCTTCTCTGTTGTGTTTCTTTCCTCTTCGATTTAGAGAGACGAGGAATGAGATGATTTTGATTTGACGACAAAAGAGAGAAAGAGAGGAAAAGTGTGTTGGACGGACGAGAAAACAAAATAAAAATCGAAAAATTGAAAAAATCTCACAAAGTGATGAAAAGAGGCCTGTCTTTCTGTAATTCCTCCTAGTTCTGTCTCTCCTCTGACCACACATACAGACTCCTCTCTCTCTCTCTCTCTCTGAACAAAAAACTGAAGAAGAGACGATGATGATGATGATGATGAGAACGAACGAACGAACGCACGTACCACCAGGAGTAGTAGTAAAACCATCATCAAAACAACAACCAAAAACTTTCGCTAAAAACGTAATACTTTTAAGAAGAAGAAGAACAAAAAGAGGAGGAAGACGAAGATTTTGCGTCGTCGTGGTTGGTGAAAACGAAGAAGACGACGACGAGGCACAAAACGAGGAGGCGGAAAGTCCGCCGCGATGTCTTCCGGGTTTCGCGGTTGGAGCGATAGCGTCAACGATTCTGTTGTGCGGTGGTGGTGTTGGTAGTATTATCAATCCTGAACCGGCGAACGCGTCTTTTGTGTACTACCCGACGACGAATACTGATACAAATCCGTTCGAGTTGAGGATGGAAAAGAAGACGTACATGAGAGAGGAAACACCAAAGAAACTCTCCGAGATGAATCGAATGGACAGGACGAGAAATACGAAAAATGAAAGGACGCCGTTACCGTTACGACTGAGCGCGAATAAGGAGGAAGATTTTGAATTAGATGAACGATACGATATCGGCGTGCCATCTTCTTCTTTCAACGCAAACACGACGAGCAATCTTCTCCCTTCGCTTCGTAAAGAAGACGTCTTCTCCGCGCGAACGCTCTCGGCTTTGTTGCAATGGTCGTTTATTTTCTACGTCGCGTACGCGGCCAGAGATGGGAGAACGAAAGGTTTGAAAGTTACGAAAAAGCTCGGATTAGACGGCAAAGCGCAGAAGGAGTTGATTAATAAAACCTTCTTGATAACTTTAGATTTTGGACGAGAGGTGGGAACTTGGATGCCACCGAATTGGGCGGCGAGCGGGAGACGCGTGATTTTACCCATTCGGGTAAAGTTTTTAGAAGACAACACGGTCAACATCGAAAGCGTCGGGGCATTTTGTCCCGTGAAAATCCTTCCTGGGAAAAGAAAATGGAGCGTAGATGGAGATACGCTCAGGTTTTCAATCATTTTAGGCGACGGCCAGAACGAACGGTTGGAGAAAGGCGATGTAGTTTTTGACGCGGAGGAAGAAATCACGTGTAAGTGCATGGCGTGGGGAGGGAAAGTTAGTCGTAGGGGTAAATTATTGATAAAGAAAACAAGATTTGGCATAAGAAAAGAGTGGAGATCAGTAGGGATATTCTCGTGCGAGGAAAATAGTGAAACAACTACGTTAGGAACGCTCAGAGTAAGAGAGAGATTTACGAGCGCGGAGATGATTGATTCTTCTTCTTCTTCTTCTTCTTTTTAAGCGTTGGGCGTGTTTACACGCATAAGCTCTAGTTTAATAGCGATAGTGTGTATCCATAGTGCATAGTATCAGTAGTACCGTAGATGTTCATCTCAATTTAGCGCCCAATAACTCCTCCGCGATAAACTTCACGGTCTCCTCCATCTCCTCCTCCGTCTCGTTCGATCGCACGTGTACGACTCCATCCCCGGTATACGCCTCCTTCGCCTCTTCCACGCACTCCCCGAATATCTCGCACTCCACGTTTTGTCTAATCTTCTCTTTCGTGTACCCGTCTCTCTTCTCCAATCGTTCGTATAAAATTTTCGTATTCTCCCTCCCGCACGTCAAAACAATCACGTGAGAGAAAAATCGTTCCGGGAAAAACTCCGACGAGTGATAGTCTAAAATCATCCCTCCTCGACGAACGAGAGGTTCCAAGTGGTCCAGAATTTTATCCTCGTCTATGACGAACGAGTTCAATCTCTCGTCGAACGAATGGTAGAATTCCTTCGCTTTGCAAACATCGCCGACGTTGACGTATTCGTAACATATTCGTTTGTTGTTGTTGTTGTTGACTTTTTCCAAAACCAATTTCGCGAGCGTGCTTTTCCCAGTGCCTGGCGTCCCGCAAATTAAGATGTTTTTCAGCAGCGCTACCTTCGTTCTCTTTGTCCTCGTCTTCTTTGTCTTCTCATCATCATCATCATCGTCGTCATCTTTTTTTGTTGTTTTCGTCTTCTTCTTTTGTCGTTGATCGTCTGCATCGTCCTCCTCCTCCTCCTCAAAGTCGTTAGTACTCTTCTTCTTTGTCTTCTTCTTTGCAAAAGCCATTATTAATAGTATTATTTTTTTTTTTCTGAAGCAAACGTTTGAAAGCAGAGAAAAAGTGCATTTGTGCACTTTTTCAGTTTCCGATTTGTTGTGCACAGCTGTCAGCTGTGTTGGACACCACACAACAATTCTGAACAACAACAACAACAACAACAACAACAATAACAACGACGACGAGTTGGACGACACAAAAAAATGTCTGTCGTCTGACTACCGCGTGAACCCCTCAAAAAGAGAAGAAGAAGAAGAAGAAGAAGAACGAGACAAAATGACGACGGTGGGAGGAGGACAACAATTCGTTCGAGTGGATTTTACAAACATCCGACCGAAAGAGAAAAAAGAGAGTTTTGTGGACGAGAGATTTCACGGATGTTTATCATCAACAACGACAACCCCGCGGTTAAACCAAGAAAACGACGACGACGACGAAGAAGAAGAAAGAAATCAAATCATGTGCAGAAGATGCGCTGCTACTGCGGCTACGAGTAGTAGTTCTGTTACGGAGAACAAAGAAGTGCACGAATTGAAAGCAATCGTGCTGAAGAACGTGCTCTCGAGCGAGGAGTGTCGAGAGTTGATCGAAGGCATCGAAAAGAGGACAGATCGCGGGTATTCGTTTTGGAGCAGCGACGATACATCAGCTACTTCCCGTATTAATGATTCAAAGTCGTCGTCGACGTCTATGTTTAGAAACTCGGATACGGTGGAAGTTCGATCGAAAGAGATTGCGGAAAATTTATGGAAGCGCGTGAGAAAGTTCATCTTGGACGAAGAGCTCGTCATCGACGAAGATCATCCGTTACACGAGAGCGGTTTGGAAGGTAAATGGAAGGCCAACGGAATTAACGACCATTTATTGTTCAATAAGTACGTAGGAAAAGGACATTTCAGCCCGCACACGGACGGCGCGACCGTGGAGAGTTTCAACCGTCGATCGTTTTATAGCGTGTTGGTATATTTGAACACGTGCAAAGAAGGCGGGGAGACGAGTCTGTTTTATAATCAGCCGAAAGAGAGTTCGTTGTCGCACTTTGACGTGGACGAGCAATCTAGATATCGTTGGCCGAAAGATTGGATCGGAGATGCGGCGAAGTGCGAGAGAGGAAGCGTGTTGATATTTAGGCAAGAGATTGTGCACGAAGGCGCGCCGGTTGGTGAAAACGCATTGAAAATAATCATCAGAACGGACGTGATGTACGAAAGAGTGGAGAAGAAGTGCAACGACGAAAACGGACGACGAGCGTACGATTTACACAAACGAGCGCAAAACGAAGAAAGCGAAGGGCATTGGGGAAAGGCGATCGAGTTGTTGAAGCAGTGCAGGAAAGTCTGCCCAGAATATGCCGATTTAGTTAGAATTTAGAATTTAGGTGAATGTAAGCAAAGATTCAGACAAGCAAGCGTACTGTACCTAGTATGTTGTGCTGTATTTCTACTTCTATTTAATTACTACTTTCTATCACTACTGCGCTACTCATCACTCCTTTCTACTCGAAGGTTTTCTTTTTACCTTCGAACGGAATCGTGCCGCCACCCCACGCATCTTGATCTAGCTTCAACTTTGCAGTCCACGAGGGGTGTAACGGTTTGTCGTCATCACCTGGTGTTGTTGATTGCATTTTGACTTTATACTCTCTCTTTTGAGTGCTCGTGGCCGCGTGCTTTCTACGATCGCCACCGTCGTTATCAAACACAACTTTCTTACCTTTCCCGTTGTTGTCTAGAGGAATAATCATCGGCTTTTTTGCATCCATTCGTTTAGCTTTCCACGAGGGATGCATAGATTTGAGATCCTCTTCGGCTTTCCGTTGCTCTTCCTCGACTTTTTCTTGCTCAGCGATGACGTGTTTTGCGCTTCTGCCGTACTGTTGCTCGGCCAGTAGTCTACGTTGCCTTTGGCCCATTCTCGCTTTTTGCTTCTTCTTCTTTGGCGGCGGTAACGGCGCCGATTTCAACGGGTCGTCGTCGTCATCATCGTCGTTCTCATCATCGATATTCTTCTTCCGTTTCTTCTTCTTCTTCTTCTTCTCTTTCGCTTCTTCTCTTGCTTCGCGCATGGCTTGTCTCGTTTCTTCTGAAAGCGACAGACTATCGTCGCTCTCCTCGCCGCCGCTCGAAGAAAATTTTTTCTCGTCATCCTCCTCGGACTCCTCGGATTCTGATCTTGACGACTCCGAATCGCCTCTGTTTGTATTATCGTTACTATTGCCGTTACCATTTTTCTTCTTCTTCTTCTTCTCTTCTTCCTCCGCTCGTCTCTTCGCCGCTTCTTCCTTCTTTTTCTTTTTCTTCTCCAGCCTCTCCTCGCTTCGTTTTCGCGCCTCTTCGATTTGCGTCGCACGCGTTTGCACCAACAGGATCCTCGCTTTCAAACTCTCCATCTCTTCTTTCACGCAGTTGGCGTGCGCGATGCGTCGAGCGACGACTTCTTTTGCTCTCTGCAAATCTTCATTTCCTCCTTCTTTTGAGGAGGACAGCCGCGATGACGCCGGCGGCGGTAAAATCCCGCCTTCTCCTTTCCCTCCTCCTCCTTTTTCTACTTCGTCTTCTCCTTTCGCTTCCCGAAAGCAGTCGTTCGCTAACTTCTTCGCGACGAATTCCAAGTCCTCCACAGAGAGCGTCTTTGCCGCCTGTAACTGCTTTTCCGTCGCTTTCTTCTCCGACGACGACAACTTTTTCGTATTCTTACTGCTGTTGTTGTTGTTGTTGTTGTTGTTCTTATTGTTCTTCTTCTCATCATGCATCGTCACGCGTCGTTTCAGTTTCCCGACTTCAAAGTTGAGCGCTTTCTTCAGTTGTTTCTTCAAGCATTTCACGCCGTGAAAGCACTTCTTTTCCTGTTCTTTTTTTAATAAGATCTCCTTGTTTGTCTCCTCTTCCCCGTCGTTGTTGTTTTTCTTCTTTTTCCATTTTGGCGGCCGCCAGGAAGAAGGAACAACGACAGGATGCATCTCGTGTATACTGCGTGTGTTTGTGCTCTTTGTCTTCTTCTTCTTCTTGACTACTACTTCTTCTTCTTCTTCTTCTCGATGTGCAAACAAAAAACAAAGGGGGGTGGTCTTTTTTGACGGCGGGGAAAAGAGTCTGTTGTGTTGTTTTGTTCTTCTGTGTGTTGTTCTCTTCAATCAAAAATCAAAAAAACGCTTCAATTTTTGTTTTTTCAAAAACACATAATCTACACGCAATACACGCTCTCTTTTTGCGTATTGTATCCGCGAGAAACCTTCTTCTGTCTTCTGAGCGCGACACTGCTTCTGGTATATACGCGCATAAAGAGGTGCGCGCGTTGTGAATCTCTTTCTTTCTTTCTTTCTTTTCTTTCTTTCACTCGTGTCGCCAGGAAGCGTTTAAAGCGCATTTTTTTTTAATCTCGCATGTGGACGACGAATTCTTCTTTTGCGTTTGAAACAAGAAAACGACGCGCGCGTCGTGATGGGAAGTGACAAATCTCTTTTCTTTATCCCTCCTCGTCGTTCTCGTGAAACAAAACATGCTCGGACGCACACGCACGCGCACACGCACAGGTAGCATCAACAACCAAGCATGGCTAAAATCACCGATTTGGACAAACCGTCGGAGAAAAAAAAGAAATCTTCTTCGTCCAAAAAAAAATCCCTCAAAGAGCACATCGAGGATGAGGACGAGGAGAATAAAATCGACACGACGCACCTCTACGCGGATAATTTAAACGGTGATGTGTATACGGAGACGAACGCGAATCCGAAAGCGAAAGTGCACTCCACGGAGTGGATGAAAATCTTACACGGCGACCCGGTTGAGATTAATCCGTCGTTAGGTCAGGGGATGAAAATCATGACCGTCGCCGAGTGGACTTCGAGGTGGAAACAAAACGACCGGTTTCCGGATTGCCTCGCTTGCGGAAGCACAAACACGAAAGAACACCACTTCACGCAAACGTGGTGCAGAGGTAAAAAAAAGTTTGAATCGGAAACGATTTGTATGGATTGTCACATGTGGAGTTGGAGATCTTACGTGGATCCAGATTTCTTGACGCCGGAAGAGTTCGATAAGATTCGCTGGGAAAAGATGGTGAAAGAAAACGAGGAAGCCAGAAAGTTGGCGAGAGCGAAGAAGAATTGAAGAAAAAAAGATAATTGAAAGAGAGTCCATAATACTCATCCAATCGTCGTCGTCGTCGACGACGCCGTCGTCGACGCCGTCACACAAAGTACTTCAACCGACGTACAGTTTTTAATATATATTTTTACAACGCGATACTATCGGTAACTAGAAAACTAGACATGGTTTTACTTTCTTGCTCTCAACGCGTTATCTTTCTTAATCTTCGCTCTTCTCACCAATTTCCTCCACTTCCTCATTTCTTCCCAAGTAAAAGCGTCTCCCCAATCCGAATTTTCTCCGTGCTCGCTGCAATACTCTTCTTTTCGTTTCTCGTAATCCGATATTTTCAACTGCGGCTTCGCTAGCTCCCACAACCAGTCCGGATATTCCTCGTCCGGTAAAAGTTTCGGGTCTTCGCCGGTTTTGAAGTAGTTCGCTCCGGTGCAGTGCGTTAAAGACATCCCTCCTTCTTTGTTATTCGATGAACCTCCTTTTTTCTCGTCGTTCGTTTCAGAGGATGTGCTCGCTTTCCCTTTCCCGCCTCCTTTCGCGAACTGTAAAGGGTTCGTTCTCGAGTTGAAAAATTGCCTCTGAATCTGAATGTTGTTGCTAAAACTATTTTCCCGAATATTATTATTATTACTACCAATGGTGTTGTGTATCGTTGTCGTCCAGGACAACACGGGAGAGGAAGAACACGAAAAACTCCGATCTCCTTGGGATCCTTTCAGGAATCCTTTCCCGTCGTAAAAACGAGTGGTATTAAAGTCGTTCTTCTCGTCGTTCGCACGAGTCGTACTCGCATTCGAAGAAAAAAAGGGTCGCCGTCCTCCACCTCTCCTCGCTTCAAAAACAGAAGCCGCAGAAGAAGAAGAAGAAGAAGAAGAAGAAGAAGAAGAAGAAGTGGATGCAGATGCAGCAGAAGAACGGAGTAAAGATTGCCCCACGATCCGTCCTCCTCTTCGGCATCCTTCTCGCGTCGTCGTCATTCTTCTTTCTTTTCTTTTATTGTGTTTAGCGTGCGCTATGTAATATAACGACGAAAAATTGCTCGCGAAAAATTCTCGAAAAAACGATTCGCTCTTTTTAAAAAACATCAAAAACTCGCATTTGTTCTCACTTTTGTGCGTCGTGTGTCTTTCTTAGAACGAAGAAGATACACACTTTACATTTTCGATAGAAGAGCATTCAATCGAGTTCGAGTTCGTTCGCTTGGAGATCGGCGGTCTTCCTCTCTTCCTCTTCTTCTTCTTCTTCTTCTTCTTCGCGCATATACTAAAACTATATAAATGTCTGAGGCGTTGGAAAAGGACATCGAAATGGGCGATAAAAATAGCATTAGTATGATGACGACGACGACGACAAAACCAGGCGCGCCAACGCACCCACCACCATCACGCGATACAAACTTTCCACCCAGTGCTGCGAATAAATCCAAGTCTCGTTTAGAACGGACGGATACGACGCACATGAACATGACCCATATTAAATACGAGAAAAATCCATTCATCACGTGGAAAGCGATGGTGTTTAACTTGATTTCCAGCCTGTTCGGGGTTATGTTTTTAGCGATCACGTGCGCGGCGTACCCGATATACGCGTTTGCTATTCCCAGACAAGTGTGGGCGTTTCTCGGAGAGAAAGGGTTCGGGATTATATATTACATCTTTGCAAACTCGAGCATTTTACGGTACATCCACTTGCGTTCGATTGCGAAGAAACACGAAAACGACAACGGGGACGTGTTGAGAAGCATACACTCGTTCACGCAAACAGAAATGCTTTCGTCTGCCGCGGTAATTCCAATTCCGTTTTTATCGGATAATTACTCGTATTTGATCGTAGATAGGCAGTCGAAGACGGCGGCGGTGGTGGATCCATCGGATCCCATTAGCGCGTTGGGGGTAGCGCAAAGAGTTGGCGTGGAGTTGAAGATGATTTTGTGCACACACAAACATCATGACCACGCGGGAGGAAACGTGCGATTAAAAGAGTTGATGAAGAATGAAAATTTACCGGTGTACGCGCACAAGATGGATAATTGCCACGGGGCTACCCACTTTGTCGAGCACGGCGACGTTATTCGATTAGGAGAGGACGTGGCGTTGAGCGTGATACATTTGCCGTGTCACACGAAAGGACACATAGCATTCGCGTTGCATAAGAAAGGAAGTAAAAACGTGGAATCGTCTGATGAGAGCACCGTAGAGGCTTTATTTTGCGGAGATGTCATTTTGAATGGGGGCGTTGGTGCGTTTTTTGAAGGTCGCGCGAAAGAATGCGCGTCAAATTTACACAAGACTTTACAAAACGTTCCAGATTCGTGTCTCATATTTTCCGGGCACGAGTACATGACAATGAATCTACGGTTTGCAGCGTACTTGGACGACGACGACGATTTTACCAGATTAGTTTTGAACACGATAGTGCTTGCGAGGAACAGATCTTTAGCCACGCAACCGAGTTCGATGAAAGTCGAGCGGTTTGCGAATCCGTTTTTCCGCATTCGAGAACGGGCGTACGCCGGGCGCCTTTTGCTATTGAGACAAAAGTTGCAGAGAGAAGCAAAACGGCCGTGGTGGCGACGATACGTGCCGGAAAATAGAAATAGAATTGGGTATTACAAAGAGTTGAAGAGTGAATCGATTTTGTTGGACAAAATTCAAAGAGAAGAAAACGCTTACAACAATAACAACGACAACGCCGGCGGTATGGGACACGCACAGACGCCGTCTAAATTCATCGAAGACGAGGACGATTTGACCATGCTGACGGAGGCATTAAAATACGTGCTCACGAGTGGAAGAAATGAATACGATTTCAGCGAACCGACGGATTCGGAGAACAGACATTTCAACAATTTTATGAACGCTTTGAAAGCAGAGAACGATCCGAAATCGATGAACAGAAGAGTGCACCAGTTGTAACAGGAGTAGAAGTATTTGTATACTGTACTAGAAAAAGAGAAGAAAAAGAAACAGAGACGGCCGCGGCGGTGCGTGTAGACGTGATGAAGTTTTTTAAAGAACGTCGTCTAGATACGGTAGATTGTGAGTAAATTATATTATTATATAAAGTTTTAGTTTTCATTTACTTCTTCACGACCAACTCGTTGAATCGGGCGACTTCGTTCGCGGAACCAATCGCCAACGCCGTTCTTTGATCGACTTCGTTGATTTGAACGTCCAGGATACTGCCGCCAGTAACCCCATCGGAAGTCTTACCGCCAGCCAATTCGACCAAGGCACCAAACGGCGCGGCTTCAAACGCCAAACGCAACTTCGCCGGGGAAGTCTTGGAAGTCGGGTTCGTGAAGACGCCCATGTTCTTCGTGAACTGCTGGTACACATCCGGCACCAAACCGCCAGAGTAACGCAAAGTGTATCTGTTATCCATGTAGTAATCCAACAAAGCCTTGTAGCCCGGAGTGTCTTGGGCGGCTCTCATGTTCGCCGGCGCAAAGATCTTCGAGTCTTCGTTGATTTTGATGTTCATTCTGGAGCAAATCCACGGTTCGAAGGAACCGTCCGGCAATTGGCAGCCTTCCGGCGTGCACCCGTAGGAGAATTCGTAGACTCCATCGTCCAAAGTGACGATAACCGTCGTTCTCGGGCCGTACAACGCGACCATGGAGCACACTTGGTCTCTGCCAGTCGCGCCCAACATGCCGTCGTCGCCGGTGCCAGTGTTCTTCGGCCACACGCCGACGATGGTACCAACCGCCCAGTTGTTGTCGACGATACTCGAACCATCTAACGGATCCCAACACACGGTGTAATCAGAACCACTGCACTTGACCATCACCGGTTCTTCCTCGGAAGCGCCGAAGGCAATCGTCGGGGAAGATTTGACCAAATCCCACATTATGTTATCCGCGATGACGTCGACGGACAACTGTTTGTCGCCAAAGGAGTTGTCCGTGCCTTCGACCGTCACCAAAGCCGATCTCAACGCTTCTGTGATGTCCGCGCAGCCGTCCAAGAGCTCCTTGATGCACGCTTTCAAAGTCGCGTCCGCGCAGTGCTTGTCCAAGATGTTCTCCAAAGATGGGTACGAGTCTTGTTTCTCCGTCGTCGTGTAAAAAGACGTGCCAGAGGCGCCGTATTCGCCATCACCCGCACGAGTGACGGTGCGAATTCTTTGCGATTGTTGTTGTTTTTTCGCAGAGCGAACCGTGGACGAGCGAACGGCGGCGCGCATGGAAATTTGTTGCATCTGTTGTGTTATTTTTGTTGCGCATATAAAAGTCAGAGAAGAGTCGTCAGTTTTTGTTTCACGCGATGAAGAACGCGCTCTGGAGTGTGTATAGTAACGGATTGATTATTGTTTTGAAGAAGATAAAATCCAGGTGGGATCATAAAACACCAACAACACATTCCAGAGAGAGAGAAAGAGTGAGAGAGTAAGAAGAAGAAGAGATAAAGAGATACTAATACGAGATAACTACTACTCACAGCCGATGACATAATGATGGTAAAATTTGTGTGTAAATGTGAATGTGAATGTGCGTCGGGGAAAGTATGAAGGAACAACGCGTGTTTCAGAGAGAGAAAAGAGAGAAAAAGAAGGACTAATTTTTAAGAGAGATATCCAAAAAGAGGAGAGAGGGAGAGATATCCTCCTCCACAGAAAAACAGCCACAGAAAAAGAGAAAAAAAAAAAAAAATCTCTTTTTTGCCTCCTTTTCCTCAAAAAGAGAAGACACACGAATATTATTTTTTGCCTTCGAGATGACGACGACGGCGATGACGACGAGCAGCTTCTCCTGCGGAGGAGGAGTACTCCCAGCAACAAAAACAGTGAACCACCACCACCACTCACGGGGACGCAACAACAAGAATACTAATACTACTAACAACAACAACAACAACAGTAACAACATCGTTCACTTTTCGCGAGCGACGTCTTCCACCTCCTCGTCGTCGTCTTTCTCTCTCTCTGGGGGGTGCGCGTCGTGTTGTTTCTCGTCCTCAAAATCATCAAAATCGGTATTAAGAAGAAGATCATCATTCAGAGTGAGAGCCACGGGGACGGTAGAGGGAGAGAACGAAGAAGAACAAGTAAAGAGCGATGGAAACAACAACAACAACAACAACAATTTCAACAATGTCAACGGGGGCGACGATCAATTTAAGCGAGCTCCCGGAGAAGATCAGGAAAAGTTTCAGAAATCCGTCGCCGATTCGCCTTTTTCGAGAAAGAGAATACAACCTTTACCGAGTAAGTTTGGCGTGTCCGATCGAGCCGCCGGAGCGAAACAGAATTTACCGTTTAATCAAACCACGAATAGAGCAGGGAAGGATGCGCCTACGAGCTCTTCTTCTTCTTCGGCAGGAGAGAGTAGTAGTTTCGCGGCGGCGGCGGCGGCGAGGAGTCCCTTCGATAACGTGTCGCCGCCGAAATCCGCGCCGCCGACGCCGCCGAAATCTCCATTCGCTGCTTCGTCAGCGGCGGCGAGCACTAGCACGCCATCCTCGCCGTTTGCGAAAGTTTCTTCTGCCACCAACGCGAGTGCATCTCCGATGGCGCCGATGAAGCCGGCTACAAAGGTGAAGAATCCATTCAACGAACCGGACGCGGCGACGTACGGCGCGAAACCGATGAAGGTTGATAAACCGAAAGAAGTGAAATTCGAAATTCCTAAGGTGTCGTTTGGACAAATTTTCATCGTTTTATCGTTCACGACGATTATTGGATTGATGATTGGAACGTTTTGGGTCGTGTGGAACTCCGGAGGTATTCGTTTCAACGAGACGTAGAAGAGAGAAAAGAGAAGGATTTGCGTTTAGGAGTAGTCAACAATATAAAGGTGTATTACAGTGATGATGATATCATGCGTTTCTCTCAAACAACAACTTTTTTTTCTCCCTCTCCCTCTCTCTTTCTTTCTTTGTCTCTGGTAGTGCACTTACTCAACTGTTTCCGAACGATTTCTTCCTCTTCTTCCGCTTCGCGGCTAACTCTTTCCAATATTTCGCGGTCGAACTCTGTATCGAGTCCAACAAGCCTTCATTTCTAAGCTCTTTAAGAATTTGCTCCGATCGAAGTCCCTCTTTTTTCGATCGTTTGTCTTCTTCTCCTTCTTCTCCTTCCTCTCCTTCATCGCCTTCTTCTTCTTCTTCTTCTTCTTCTTCTTCTCCATCTTCCTCTCTCCTCCTTTCTTTCGAGACGATCTCTTCGCCGGCGTACGAAAACGACCGCCCGGACTCGATTCTCGCGACGACGCTGTTGTTGTTATTATCCTTCTCTTCTTTTCCACCTTCTTCTTTATTTCCTTCCTTCTCCTCGCGTGGCGTAGATATGCTGAAAAGAGTAGTCGTGATACCAGGAGAGGCAACCTTAACCTTTCCTTTGTCTCTTTCTTCGTTTTCTTCTTCCTTCTCTCTTCTCAACTGTCTTTTCCTCTCTGCCATCTCCACCGTCGTCTTCTTCCTGATCATCGGTCTCGCGAAAGCATTCTCTTCGCTCGGTCGACCTTCTGTGCACGCGGTGAACGCCGAGCCGCACGAGGAGTTCTTCGATGGATTCTCCTCTTCTTCTTCTTCTTCTTCTTCTTCTTCTTTATCTATATCTCTCCTCCTCCTTCTCCTCCTCCTCCTCTCGGAAGAAAAAGAAAGAGGCGCGAACCAGAGAGAAAACGGCAGACACCAACCGGGGAAGAAGAAGCACATGTTTTTCACGCCGCCAAAAGTCCTTCAGTCGTCGAGTCGTGAAATCGACCTCCGCGCGTTGTCGCTACAATAAGAGAGCAGCTACACGTCGTCGCATTTAAGTCGTGAGAAATGATGTGTGTGCTTTTTATGAATCGCGCGTATTTTTCAGAAATTTCGAAATTCAGATGAAAATTTCGATATTTTGGGGTCATTTTTTTTGGTTTACACAGCGGCCTCAAAAAAAAACGATTTCGATTGATTCTTTTTTTTTTCACCTCGAAAACCAGAAGAATTTTATATTCAAAAATGTCACAACAACACAAAGAGACGAATAGGAATACTTTGGTGAAGAAAGGGTGGAAGAAGTCCTGAAAAGAGAGAAGAAGAAGAAGAAGAAGACAACAAGAAGAAGGAGAAAAGCTCAATAAGTCTCCTTTTCAAATGTATCGTGACTGTGTACAAACGTACAAAAACGCGGTACGAAGACACGAGAGGGAAGCGGCGGAATTTGCAAAAGAAATCGCGCGCATCGTGTCTAACTCTGCTTCTGATACTTCTTTTAAGAAAGAGAAGAAGAAAGAGGGAGAAGACGAAGACAAAGAAGAAGAAGAAGAAGAAGAAGAAGAAGGTTTCGTCCTCTCGCCTCGGTCGAGGAAGCTTTTACGCGTCGGTGTCGATGGTAATGGGAGAGGACGACAACAAAAACAACAACAACGAGAACACGAAGAAGGAAAAAGATACGCAAGGGTGGGTGCTTCCCAAAGAGAGAGAGAAATAGAAATAGAAGAAGAAGAAGAAAAAGAAGAAGAAGAAAAGAACGAGCGAAGAAGAATGAGGAATAGGAAAAGAGATGGAACTTCGTCGTTATCGTTGCTCGGCTTAGCAGAGTTTACGTATTGCACTCGTTCGGCGCTTCTCGTCGCGGCGGCGAAGTTTTACGACTTGGGAGGCGGCGACTCAGATTTAACGGAAACGACGACAATGATAAATGGTACCAGTAGTAGTAGCAGCATTAGTAGTAATAAGAGCGATTTAGAGAGCATATTCGCCGTCGCGAGTGCGCACGCAGTGCTCGTGCTCATTTCAGACGTCTTGGCGCAGAAGAAGTACATCGAAAACGCCTTAGATGCGAGTGTGAGCGTGGTGTTGCGCGTATTCGCGCTTCTTTTGGGCACCGCGATGTGGTTTAGTATCGCTTTTCTATTCGGATCGAGCGTAATAGCGTCGAGCGAGAAGCAAAGAGCGACGGTGGCGTTTGCATATTTCATGTCCTCGTTAACCGTACTGCCAGGAACGCACGCGGCGTCGGCGCAAGCGTTGGTGCGAACGAGAAACACAAAGAAACAACAGCAATGGCAACAAAACCGGAGGAGAACCGCTGCGACATCGATGACGACGGTTGAAGCGATATTCATGCCAGCATTGCGTGTTATCGCGTTTGTGAAGCTCGCGCAAAGAGATTATCTTCGTGTCGTCTTAGATAGAAGATTCAGAAGCGATTTTGACGCGTTCTTCCGAGCGACAGTTATTGGCTCCGTCCTGTTCGCTTGGATGGGAGGATTACTCGCGCCTTTAGATTGGAGCACTGTATGGCACAAATACCCCACACTTTCCGTGCGTTTAGCGATAATTGGGCACATTCTAGGAACTGTACTGACGGCTGTCTTCGCTTGGCTCGATAGAACTCTACCGGAGAAGATGAAGTAACAACAGAAACGGGTGAGGAAGTACCGTGAAATAATTTGAGTTGACAATACGCTACGAAGGTCTGAACCCATAATTATCCATCGCGCCACCTTTATCCCCTTCCTCTAACTTCTTCCTTAACTTTTCCGCTTTCGTTTGGTCCCCGATATTCAAAGCGTAGTTCAACTCTTCCTTCAACATTTGTTGCTCTTTATACGACTGCAAGTCCCCGGAAACTTTCATCTTGTTCAACAGCGCTTTCCGCTGTTGCTCTTTCAAATTTTGCCTTTCGGTTTCCAACTCGCGTTTCCGCCGTTCCTCGTCGTTTTCAAACGCGAACGCACCCGCGCCCACGTCGTCGATGATATCGTCGTCTTCCTCGTCTTGCTTTCTTTTCTTCTTCTCTTTCCGTTTCTTCTTTTCTTTCTTCTTCTTCTTCTTCTCTCTCCGTTTCTTTTCCTTCTTGTCTTTTTTGCGTTTGCGTTTCTTTCCGCCGCTACTGCTGCTGCTACTGCTGCTACTGCTACTACTTTCGCTTTCGCTCTCGCTGCTCGACTCCGAGGAAGCGTCGTCTTCATCGTCTTCGTCGTCTTCTCCTCCTCCCTCTCTTTTTTCTCCTGCTTCTTCCGAGAGTAAAAACTGCTCCAAAATCGCCTTTGATTTCTCCACGTCCCACCCCGTCTTTTCCAACGCAATCGCCATCGTTTCTCGTCTCAAAGTCGTCACTATTCTACTCGTCGTCGTCGTCGTCGTCTTTGCTTTCTTTGCTTTCTTTGCTTTCTTATTCTTCTTATTTACCGCCAAAACTCTCTTCTTTCTCCGCTCTAAAAACCAACTCGCTAAAGCGGTTAAACACTCCAATTCTTTCTTATTCTTCGTCTCTTGGACGTGCTTTTCCATCATGGACATGGCTGTCGCGTTCGTTTCGGTGAGAGAAGTTCCATCCGATCGACTGTAGAGAGTGCTGGAAGCAAGAGGAGGAGGAGGAGGAGGGGCCTGAGACATTTTTGTTTGTGTTCGTCGCGTCTGAATCGTCGTCGTTGAATTATTATTGTATGGTAAAATGTAAATGAGGAAAAATGTATGTGCTCGCACTGTACTCGTATACGAAAGAAAGCACAAGCGCACAACGATGAACACAACGATGAATAATGAAATGCGAGGAGAGGAAGGACGCGAGAGGCAAATCTATTTCAGAATAACTCATTTATCAGTCAACCCCTACGGCTAATTTGAAACTCTCGTAGCAGTAGTACCCCAACGCCGCGCTTGGCAAGACCTGTAACACAGACGGCGCTAATCCGGCGTACAAACCTCGAAAACCATTCTCTCGCAACACTTTTTGGGTGACTTCTAACATCATTTTGAGCTCCTTCGATCCAAATATATCTTTAGCGACGACGCGACCGGTGTTCATTTGAATGCGGCGCCTGGCGACTTCTAGCGGAAAGGTAAAAGATTCGGAGGCTATTCCGGCAACCATGCCGAAGAGCATCATGTATTGCGGTTCGATGGTTTTCTTGTTATTGAGTTCTCCCGTGGTGTTATCTTTTTTACCACTCCCTCTGTTGTTGTTGTTGTTGTTGTTCTTTTTCTTCCTTCTATTCGCTTTTTCCTCTCCTTCGCGTTTCATTTGCGTCAAGCGATACTGTTTCAAACTGTTATACACGGAATAATACACGGCGGCGTTGGGCGTCATTTGCGCCATGGCTGGTAATATTCCTCTATAAAAACTCGCCAACCCTTCCTCTTTGTACAACATCCGAACGCACGAAAGGATATTCTTATACTTTTGCGTCCCGCCTCGGACGACCAATCTTGTGCGGACGACGTCCATCGGGTAACAAATAGTCACCGCGGTACCGCACGCAAACGCGCCGGATAAAAACAAAGAAACCTCATCCGCCACGGTATTTTCCTTGACATCGAACGTCTTCGTGATTGCCGTTCGAACCGTATCGAACGCACTAAAATTAATCGCCTTGAATGGCGCCGTTCTCACGATATTCACCAAGTTACCCTTCCAAAACCCAATCACGCCTTCGTTTTTAAACACAATCTTAGAAGTTACGAACAAAGCTTCTTTGGAGTTGTTAAAGAGATACTCTGTTTTCAACCTTTCCAGCGGCGCTAACAGCGTCCGCACGCATATCGTCGACATCGTCCCTGCCAATAAGCGTCGATTAATCTCCTCTCTCTGCGTGAGTTCTTTCGTGCTAGAAGAAGAAGTAGTAGTAGTAGTAGTAGTAGTGCTTTTCGTCGTTATCGCCTTACTCTTCTTCTTCCTCGATGTCGTCGTCTTCGTCGACGACGAGGAAGAAGAAGAAGAAGAAGAAGAAGAAGAAGAAGAAGAAGCTCTGCTTCCGCTCTTCCCTCTGTTACTACTCTTGCTCGTACTGCTGCTACGTTCGCTACTCTTACTGTCTGCTGCACCGCCTTTTCCCCATCCTTCTCCTAAAGCTCTCATCGAACGCCAGGACTTTTGCAAAGCTTCTCGTCCTCCTTCTCGGCTGGCGACAGACGCCGCCGCTAAAAAGAAAGGCGCGCTGTTTCTGTTCTTTTTCTTCTCACTCGTCGTACTCCCGTCATATATGTCAGTGCTCGTTTTCACTTTTGCATCGTCCAACCTTCTTCTCCGTCGTCTCTGTGACTCCCCAATTTGTTCTTTGTTGTTTAAAAGAGGAAGAGTAGAAGAAGATTGTCTTTCTCGTGTACGTTGGTGGTGTTCGGAAAAGGGGCTCGTGGGTAATTTCCATCCTCGAAGAAGGGTCGTTGTTTTCGTCGTCGTTTTCATCGTTGCCGGTGGTTTTTTCGTCGTCGTCGTCGTCGTCGTTCGTCTCCTCCTCGTCGTCTCTCGTTGTTGTTGTTGTTGTTGTTGTTGTTGCTGTTCTCCTCCTCTTCCACCAGGGAAGAACATCAGGAAAGGAGGAGGAAATGACTTCTTTGTTGTCTTCTTCTTCTTTCCGTCGTCTGAAGTCTGAATCGTCTTCTCGTTCGTATTGCTTTTTTTGACGCAAAACTGATTTTGAGCAGACAGAGTTTCGAAGCGAAAAAAAAAAAAAAACTCGTGTAAACAGTACGAGTAGATGCACAAAATGATGAGTATATTCGCTATATGGTCATTATTATTACTATATGGTCATTATTATTATTATTATATTTTACGATGAGTACATGCACCAGCATACGATCGTACTTAGCGTTCTCGCACCACCATTGATGGTATCGCCCGCTCGCATGCAATGTACGGGGTGGTACTTTTACTACTACGACCCGTACGCGGTGAGGCACTCGTCGCCGCACGCTTGGTCTTCGTACAAGCACTGGTTAAAGTCACCTACTGTAATACCCGTGGGCGCGTACTGGCTGCATTGCGCCGTGGCACCAGCTAACAAGTTTTTATACGCGCTCATTTGTTCGCTGAAATCGGGGATTTGGGAAATGTGTCCGTTTAACCGTTGATTTGCCTGATCGATCAAAGCGTAGTCTCTCGAAGCGCTCAACGCGTTCTTCACCTTCGCCAACGTGGCCGCTGACAACCCCCCGCCTCCCCACGTATAATCGTTCTCCTTCGCTCGTAAATACAGTAAATCCGAGTTCGATAAGCCTAACATGTTCTTCAAAACTATCATGCTCTCGTCGAACCTCTCCAAAACGACGACGTGATCGTATAAATTGACAACCCCGGCGGGTGACCATTTGTTATCGCACGCTTTTTGACTCCCAATGTAATCGTATTGGTGATCAATCGACGTTTGCATGTTCAAAAATGTAAGCAACCTCGACTCCCACTCCTCATTCGTCACCGGCATTGGCAGCAACTCGTCTGGCACTCGATAATCTTTATCGTGTGATTCCTTCGCGTCCATGACGTATTGAAACTCGGAAATAAATCTGCTCACGGGATCTCGTATGCTCGTGAGTAAAAACGTTGGATGGTCCAACTTACTCAAAGTTCCTTCGGTTTGCTTGAACATCCTATGGTCTGCGTATACATACGGCTCTTGTTTATCGTCGATCTCCGTGCTTCCGTTTTGGTTGTATCCGGTGCGCGCGCCGTTCAACCCGTGTCTGTTCGCGATTCTTCTACATAAACCAGCTATTGTCGTGCTCCCGGTTTTAATCGTTTTTACGAAGAGAATGTTGATCCCAGGTGTTCCGCCCACAGTTTCTCCGTTCCATCTGCGCCAGTTGGACATTCCCAGTTTTGGTACGAAAGAAGAAGCACCAAGAGATTCATCACTATTATTATTATTAATAATAAATGACGACGACGCTGACACGGACGAGTAATGATTCGCAGCAGCAGCGCATCCAAAAACGGCGGCCGCGACGAAACACAAACCCAAAAACACCGTCTTCTTCTTTACCCAATCGTTTTCTCTTCTTCTTCTTCCGCTCGCGAAAAGCTCTTCGTCGTCGTTTACGTCGTCTCCCTCCTTCTCGTGTGTGATATCCCATTCTCCTTCTCTTCTCCGCGGCGCTTCTTCATGACCACCGAAAATGATGGCGCCGTATTCAGTGTTGGTACTTTCCTTCTTACCAGATGATGATGATGGTCCACCACCACCACTACTGCTCCCAAACATCCTCCTCAAAATTGGGTCAATTGAGGGGACGCAGAAATTTGCTCGATGATGATGTCTTCTTCTTCTTGCGCAAACGGATGATGATGCAAGAGAATGACGCGCGATTTCTTTTTATGTTTGTTCTTTGTCAAAAGGGTGTTAAAAAAGCAAGAAAGCATTATTGTGTTAAAAAAGCAAGAAAGCATCCCGCTTGCAAAAAAGTCAAAAAAATAAAAAAATAAAAAAAGGGCGAAGCTCTGTCTGTCCTCGAGAAGAAGAAGACAAAGAAGAAGACACAAAGAAGAAGACACAAAGAAGAAGTTTTGGACTGATTTTCACCACAAACCCAGTGCACACCACACAAACCACACATTTCTTATATTCACGCTCGGGTGAAGACACTTTTTGAACACACACACACGCAACAAAAAAGAGAGCGCTCTTCTTCTTACTTGCGGCTGAGTGAACGACAAAGAGAACAACAACAACGACAAAGAGAACAACAAGATCTCTCTCGCATCATCATGCGCGTTGTGGGAGTGGGAGTCGGATCAGCACCACCGGTATCTTCTTCTTCTTCTTCTTTGTCTTCTTTAGTTACGTCGAGAAGAAATTTTGCCGTCGTCGTCGACGCCCAAACGAAAAGAAGAAGAAGAAGAAGAAGAAGAAGAGGAGAAGGAAGTGCGACGACAACGACCACAAAAGCGAGCGCGTCCGCGATGAACGGTGGCGGTGCCAGCTTTGCGACGTCGTCTTTTTCTTCTTCTTCTTCTTTTGAAGGAGGAGGAGGAGATCGACGAAAGGGTGGGCGTTTGCTTCGAGAAAGAAATACGACGAACGCAACAAAACAGAAAACGAGAATAAAAATAAAAGCACAAGTGGGACGAAATTTCAAACGCCACGAATTCGAAATAGAACGACAAATAGGAGAAGGATCGTTCGGGATCGTCTACCAGGCAATCTGGAGAGGGAAAGAGAGAGTGGTATTGAAGAGACCAAAACTAAACGTAGAAGGCGCGGCAGAGCTTCAAGAGATTGAGAATTGGATGAACGGTCGCGTTTCTCGAGACGCGAAAGGGGCGTGCGCGGAGTTTTTAGGCAGCTATCGAGTGACGTACGACGAGTGGAAAAAGTTGATGGATACGAATCAAATGAACGATTTAACCGCGAAAGAAGGGTTGTGGTTGGTGTGGAAGTATCAAGGCGATCGGACGTTGGCGCAGTTTATGGCACAGTCGGATTATCCCTCCGGATTGGCGAAGAACCTTTTGAAGAGAAAAGGCGTGCGCAAAGGAGACGCGGCGTGCGAACTGGAGATTGCGCAGAAAGTCATGAAACAGTTACTCACGAATTTAGCGACCATGCACAGCGCTGGTTTAGTCCATCGAGATATAAAGCCGCACAATCTCGTGTTGGCGGATTGCGAAGCGTACGACGAGAAAAACAGAGGGAAAAACGTTTTGGAAGGCACGGGGAAATTTCTCAGCGAAAGTTTATCCTCGATTAGAAGAGGCGGGAGTAAAGGTTCAGGAAGAGAAGGAGGAGAAGAAAATGGCGGTGGCGCTATGTACGAGAGGAAAGTGAAGGATTATGTCATGATGGAAGAACCGGAGTTTAAGCTCATCGATTTAGGCGCGTGTGCGTGCTTTCGCACGGGCACAAACTTTGCCCCAGATGAAACCATCATGGATCCAAAGTACGCGCCACCGGAAGAGTTTTTGATTCCGACCGAAGACGCTCCAGATTTACGCAAGTTGCTTGGTCCTCTCGCGTACGCCGCGGGTAGCGCGGCGTGGGTAAAGTACTTACCCGATCGATTTGATTCGTACTCCGCGGGCGTTATCCTCATGCAGTTGGCGTTGCCAAGTTTACGAACCAATCGAGGCTTGTCGAGCTTCAACCGAGGATTGAAAAAGTGCGATTACGATTTGGATTTGTGGAGAACACAAAATAAAGGACAGCTCGGGCGATCGAAGACGGCTCTTTTAGACGCCGGGGGCGATGCTGGTTGGAAATTAGCCGCCGAACTCTTGAAAGGGCGTCCGTACTGGTTGGAGAAGAAAACGGCGAAAAGCGGCGAACAGCTGCTGAGCAATAACAATGATAACACGGATAGACCGTCGGCTTTAGACTGTTTAAAATACGATTTTTTCAGCGTCGATCCAGCTGAATTAGAAGTTAAACAGGGCGGAGCCGCTAAGATTGGTGAGAGTATCGGCCAATCGTTGGACAAATCGAGAGAGATTCTTTCGGACATGTTTGGTTTGCAGAAACGCATCGAGCGACAACAAACGAGCATTAAGAGGCAGTTGGGCACTGTGCAAAGATTAAAAGCGAAAGGTGCGCCTATCGATCAAATCGAAAAAGAAGAAGCCGTCCTCGAGAAAATGCAAGCTGGTTTGCAAGGTTTGTTCAGATCGCTCCAGTTCAAAGACACGCAAGTCCGAACGGAAATCATCCTCGCTGCGAGCTCCTTCAAACAGCAAGCGAAGAAAGAAAACGTCGACACTACCGAATCTTTTGACCGATCCATGATTAGTCTGAAAACGAGAGAAGTGCTTGAAAAGGACATTACTAAGTTTGCGAAGAATTTGAGTAAACAAGCGGGGAGGATAGGGGACGCCGCGACTGGAGCCGTTTTGAAAATACTCAAATCGCGAGACGATAGCGATGAAGTCTCGTCCTCGTCGGATGAAGATGACGCTTCTGAGACTACCGATAGCGCTATTAACGATGTCTCTGATGTAAACAAAGTTGAAGCAGACGAGAGTAACAAGACAAACAAAGGCGTAGGCATGCTCTCCTCTTTGCTCTATGGCGTCGGAAAGAATTTAAAGAAACCGAGCGTGAAGAAAGAAAACGAAACGGTCGTGTTTAAACCGGATAACTCGATCGCAAAGATTATCGACAAAAGGAATGCCACTAACGATGATAGAAGTGTCGGTGACGACACCGACTTTGTCGTTTCTGATACCAAATTTATCCGCGCGAACATGGAAGTCATCGAAGCGGAAATGAATACCGTCATGCAAGAGCTCGCCAAGTTGGACACGCAACTCGGCCTTCGAGAAATCGAAGAAGAAACCGAAGGTGACTTCGGAATCGTCGAGGAAGAAGAAGAAGAAGATGATGATGATAATGGCATGGACGGCAGCATGGATGAAGACACGCAAAACTTCAAGCGCATGCGATGATCGGAAATGCACGTATCGTCATCCTCGGTCTGTTTTAAATGAAAACGAAAAACTGCTGTAAAATACATACAACTTCTGCGCTTAAAAATCGATTTTTGGCCACATCTTTCTTTGCGTTAACTTCGTTAAAATTTCGATTTACTCGCTTATTTCTTCTTGGAACACACCGTTGGAGTAGGATATTTTCTCCACAGTGTAATAAATTAAACAGACGAAGAAGAAGAAGGAAGAAGAAAAGCAGTTTTGACGAGGAGGAGAGCAGCGCGTCGTCGTCGTCATCGATGACGCCAACGAGAGATAATGCCCACGATCCTGCTAATAACAAGATGAAGATGAAGACGGTCCGTGGGAACTCCGTGAAAAAAAAGGTGGGAGCGCTAAAGGAAAAACTGAACAGCGTCCAAGTGGAGGACTATAACGAGCTCAATTTTGTTGTCAACGATAACTTTGAAGAAGAAGAAGAAGAAGAAGAAGAAGAAGAAGAAGAAGGGAACAGAAACAAAGACGCGAAGAAGTCCTCGTCGTTCGCATCTTTTGGCCCGGGCGTTTTAATCAAGCAGATGAGCAAGAGAGCATCCTCAATCAACCCAGCCTCGGTGTCGAGAGATTTAGAGGTCAAGATATTCGAGTGCGAGAAGCTGTATAAAAAATACGAAGCGAAACGGTTGTCGCGATCGAGATCGAAGAAAGCCGGGGGCGGGACGGTGGATCCAGTCGTATCCGTGCACGTGAAGAAGAAGGATGGGAGCGAGTACGTTGGAGTGACGAGACCTATTTTGAATACGGTGGATCCTGTGTGGAACGCCGGAGAGGGCGAGTCGTTCTCATTTCCAATATTCAGCGAACAAGTAGAAGAGGAAGAAGAGAGGAGAGGGATGTTTGCCTCGTTTTCACCGAAAAAAAAGAAGAAAATTTTGAAGAAGACGAAAGGAAAGGATATAGACGACGGTGGTAAAAGCGAGGAAAACGGTGCTGCTCCCAAGGTGGAGAGTGGGAGCGATGATGATAATGATGGTTCTTGGTGTTCGAAGGAAATTGTCTTTAAGATTTGGGATTTGAAAGGCCCGTCTGAAATTGATTCTAAGAAATCGCTCATTGGGACGTGTGCGGTACCCATCGAGCTGTGCCCGCTCGATGGACATTGGAGAGAAATCACTTTGGAAGTGGAGCCAGCCGGGTCGCTCGACTCTTTACGATCGCGCGAAGGTTTGACCCAAAACGCGAAGAAAAAAGAGTTGAAAAAAATGATGTCCAAAAAACGGATGGAGAAAAACAAAGAAGGCGGTGGCGAAGGTACTCTGAAGATGGCGTTTCGACGGCCGCCAAAACTGTTGCCAGCGCTCGGTGTGAATGGAAACTGGCACGCTTTGCAAGTGAACGAGGGGAGCGAAGATCCGTTGGAGCCTTGGATCGCAGGTCGGTCGGCGGCAAGACACGGCGCGACATCGTCTACATTCGTTGAGAGGAAACAAGATCAGAATCTCAGCTTATCGGCGAAAGAAAGAAAACTCGACGAGCGATTGAAGAAAAGTTTTAAATCGTTCACCCCGGCCGAACGAAGTGCGATGCAAAACGAGAGACGAGGTCGATACTACGTTCACGTTATGGAAGCTTCGAACATTACGCCAATGGATGGATGGTCGGGATCTGATGCGTACGTTAAAATTGGAGGTGATTCTATGCCGGCCAAAGAGAGATACAAAACGAAAGTTAAAAATGACACGTGCTTTCCTCGTTGGGACGAGAGGTATCTCGTTGATCTCACCAGTAATGATTCGGCGCTCGTGTTTACCGTGTTCGATCGCGATTTTGGGAATGCGGATGACTTCTGTGGCGCATGCGGTATTCCATTGGAATGTTTACCGCAAGATGGCTCGTACCGAACGTTTAATTTACCGCTAGGAACGAGAATCAGTCCACGAAGTGCCGGCGAAGAGGTTGTTTTTGAAGATTATGAACGTCGACTGGACGTTGGATTTTTAAAAGTTTCCGTGGCGAGAATGATGGAACCTTTGGAAACGCAAAATAAAATTTTAGACGCGTGTGGAGGATTCGGTTCTATAACATTGGAGGATTCAGGAAATTTGACAAAGTACGCGCGGAGATGTCACGTCAGAGTGTTGGCAGGGAGATATTTGTTACCGGTTGGAAATACGAGTAAAGATTTGTGTGATCCCAGCGTTACCCTCCAAGTCGATAACGCGCCAAAGTTTGAGCGCTTTGCAACATCCGTGGTATACGATACATCCACACCTGTTTGGAACGAAGGTTTAGGAGAAACGTTTACACTTCTCGTTAGACCTGGGGCGAAAGAATTGATTTTGTGTTGCGTCGACAGAAACTTTTCCGGACAAGTTGAAATGGGAAGAGGACACGTCAATTTATTAAACGTCGAGGCGAATGGAGATTGGACGAGCTCGGAAGTTGCAATATATCGACCAGATCCGAAAGATCGAGAAATGATGATTCCATCAGGTTTAGTTTCTGTTCAGATATCTTTCTCGCGTCCTCCGTTTGCGGAAATTATGGAACCACCCGTCATCGACGCGGATAAAAAGATGCTCAACGTTCACGATCCTTCGTTGTATCTCTACGTTCAAATTTTACGGATTCGTAACATAGCACTTCCAGCGTACCGTAAATCTACGGACGTGTACGTCAACTTGACGACAAACACAAACTTACTACCAGTCAAGGGTAGAGTGCAGGAAGATATCAAGTCTACTGCTGAATTTGATACGGAAGTTTTCTCGTTACCGATGAATCCAATGACCACGAGTTTTCGCGTTCGCGTAGTCGCTGAACTAAAGAGCGTATACTTTGGCGTCGCGCTCGTAAAAGCTTGGAAGCAGTTTCAAAAATATCTCTACGGGAAAGATGGAGCTGATGATGGTGGTATGAGTTTTATCGATGAAGACGGGGACGGAGAACTCGACGATCCAGATGAAGCGCTCACGATAAAAGCGGAAGATTTCTTTGCGTTGAAGAAATTTTACGTCGGCGGCACCAAAATCGGTGAATTTACGGTCAACACCTCCGGTTTAGCTATTGGTGAAATGAGAAAGACGTGGGCAAAATTGGTACCGTTGAAAAATACCACAGTGTACGGCTTTTTGAATAAAGCTGGAAAACAACTCGGTCACGCTGAAGTCGCGTACTCCATCGGCCGTCGATCGCTTCCACCCGCAGATTTAGAGAACACTTTTGGAGCGGCTCGTCCGAGAATTGGGAATTTAAGCATTCAAATCAAATCTGTTATCGGCGGTGTCTTAAATTCGGGGAACCCAGTCAAGGATATGCACTACAAACAGAATGTACTCAAGAATGCGAATGAAAAAGATGAAGGCTTACTTGGAACGCACATCTCGTGCGCAGTCATTTTGGAGAGCTTCGAAGAAAACTTCCGGACGGCCTTCGAGTCTGCCACCTTTCCTGTCACCGAAATCATGGGTGAAATTCGCGTCGTTTTGTTCGCGAGAGATCCCGTGACGACTGCATTTACCAAGCCGGTTGGCGTCGCGTGCGTCCCGCTCTCAAATATTTTGGCGAGTGAAAATCACGAACTCGACGTGTGGGCTAACGTCATCCCAACGGACGAAGATGGTCTCTCTGCACAAGATTTAGTCGATGTGGAACGTGAAATGTTCATGCGCGAGAGGAACAAGAAAACAGCGACGAAGAAATGGCAAGGATATTGCCGCATCGTGTTGAAATTTACTCCGATGATAAAGAAGAGTTCTTGGTATTTGCGTCAAATGCCGTTGGAAAGACCGAAAGAAAAACCAGAGGATACAGTAATTGGCATCATAAATGCTTTATCTCGATTAACTATTGCCATTCTCGGCTTTCCACACATTGTCATGCAATCGTTCGCGTGGTTATCTCTTTGGCCGTTGAGAGAAACCTTCGCGTTGAGGTTGTATTTTGCATTTTTTTACACCGTGTTGTGCTTTTATCTTAGAGGAGATATTTTGGGTGCATTTTTACCCCTCTTGTGCGTTGTGGGTCTTTTATTCGTCGGTTACACGTCGCGAATTGTGGAGGATAAAGACGACGCGCCAGTATCGTGCTTTGGAATTAATGAGGACGGTTCAGAGAAGGAAATCTTACGAGCGCAGGTCATCGACGAGTTTGCGAAGACGAAAGCGATTGAAAAAGAAATCGACGAAGAGATTGAGGATTTGTACGAATATTCGAGATTAGTACACATGGGGAAATCACACAAAGAAGCGTCGAGAGTCGTCGGGAATAAAGCCGCAAAAAGAATCAAGGCTGACCGTGAAAACGCCGAGCTCTCCGGTAACAATCCGGTCCAGAAATTACGAAACGTGATAAAATCGCTTTCGTCGAAATCGAATCCAATGGACGCCGTTTTGAAAATCGTCAAAAAATTGTTGGCGTTTTGCATAAACGTGGTGAAGACAATCACTAAAACGGCAATGTCGCTCGATCAAGTTCAGGCGCCGAAAATTTTATCCGGTCCGTGTTTGGCGGTTATCGTGCCTTTGGATTTAATTTCGCAGCCTTTGGAGAGAATTATTGGCGTTTTCGATTGGAGAGATGATAATTTGTCGCATTATTCGGCAATATTGATGATATCGATTGCGATTATTTGCGGCATTGCGTTGAAAATCGCGCTTGAGATCCGATACTACATGGATTTATACTCACCAGTGCGATTGTGGTTCTTCGTCTGGTTTCTCGGCGTTGTCTTTTTAATCCCGCAAGTCTCTAAAGCGTGTTTGTTCCCAATCGTCGTCTTGTACGAACATTCAATTCAGTACAACATCTCCGCGAGTGGTATTCATGTCCCGGCGGTGTGTTTGCGTTCAATTCAAGAGGTTGATAAGTTGACAAAGGGCAGAGTCGCGAAATTATTCGAAGGGACCGCTGAAGAACGCGAGAAAGCTCGAGACGACCTTTTCCAAAACAGGAAGAAAAAATACTTGGCGGCGAAAGCGGCGGAACTCAAGAAGAGAAGGATGAAATCGACTGCCGCTCTTAAAGGATTTTCCTCGAATCCAGCGTCATTTTTTGGTATTTTGATGGGTCGTTCGCTCACGGCGAAGCAAGAGTTGCACCGATCGAGGCTTGAAAAGTTGTTCGTCAAGAATCCAAATGCTCTGGCTGCGGCGGCGATGAAGACGAAAGAGGGTGGAATGGAAGAAGAGTTCATGGAGAAGCCGGACTTTGTGAAGATAGCGGACATCAAGATAAAATCAACGGCGTCGAAAGGTGCCATATTCTTACTATATTTGCCGAAGTTGATTGTCTCAAACGCCGTGGCAATTCCTCGCCGAATAATTTTGTCGCCGATGGTGATTTACGCGGCTTTAGAAAAGGTTGTTCCGTCGAAGCAGCAAGTGAAGGCAAACTTCAAAAAGATGTTTGCCCCCATGTCCAAAGACGAAAAGAAGGTCAAGGGTGTCGGGAAGGTGAGAAATCCGCGCATTTTAAAGAATGGCGAGGTGATTACGCAGGACGTTTTGAGAAAACAAGTCGCCGAGCGACGAGCTTCGAGGAAGCGAATCAAATCGGAAGCGGCCAAGTCTTTGAAGTCTAACTCTCGAGCTAACTCGAGTAAATAAATAGTTTACAAGTAATAATACACATCAGCGCACGCGCGCGATAAATAATACCTCTCTCTCTCATTCCATTTACCGATCTTCGTCGAACGATGAAAACCAGGCACCGACGCCGGATTTATGCCGTCGCCACATTCCAACCACGTCCCCCGGGCAACTCACTTCATACTCCTTACTGTTCGATTTCGCATTAGCCAAGACGTCTCTTTCGTCCTCGCTCACCGTGAACCTTCGCGCGGAATCCCAAATTAAAGCCGCGTCTGCGTTTTCTAATAACTTCAGTCTCGCAATCGGCCGCTTCTGCGCCGCTAATCGAACGGTGTCTAAATACGCACTCCAACTTATTTGATTAAGCGAATCTTTTCGTCTTTTTTCTCCTCCTCCTCCTCCTCCTCCTCCTAAACGTCTGAAAGAGGTCTTCTTCTTTCTAGAAGACGACGAGACTAAATTTCTCATCTTTTTCGACGAGTTGTCCACAAAGTTGCCAATCAACACCACGCAAACGTCCATCGAGATCGCGTAATCTAGCGGTAACTTCAAATCGCGATCGTTCGTAACGACGATAGCCACGTGTTTTCTATTCTTTACAATCTGACGTAATTTCGTTTCGTCTGGCGAGCACTTTTCCTCCAAGCACGTGGCGTGAATCTTTTCTCCTTCCAGTTTGAGCAATTCCTGCTTCGCCATGGCCAAGTTTCTATATTCTCTTCTGGTTTGCTCGCAAAAGGAAACGTGTTTAAGTTCCGGGTCGCACGACGGAAAAGTTGTATCGTATTCATCATCTTCATCGTTATCTTCATTGATGTCGTCGTTTACGTCGTCGGAGGTAAGAAAGCATGCCTCTTCTGCCCGCCTGGTAATAAACGCCGGCACGTCTTGAATCTTCTTCCCTTGACTCTCGTTCGCGAATTCCATCAAACGTCTCCCCAACCTCAAATCCGCGGCGTCCGGCCCGTCCAGGTAAAACTCCGTTTTCAAATTTAACCTCTCGAACGTTCTTTTAAATCCTTTTATTACTTTCGTCGAAGTATCGTCCTCGTTTTCGTCCTTATTTTTAGTATCATCTTCGTTATCGTTATCGTCTGAATCGTCTGAATTGTTACAACATTCGCTCAAGTCTCGACTCGTTTGCATTCCAGCGAACGCTCGAAAAGCGACGACTCGACCAAATTTCTCCCCCGCTTTTTTTATTCTCTTTGCGTTTATGGCGAATCGTTCGCACGTCGTCCCCGGGTTCACGTTGTCCAGATCCCAAAGAATGATTACTTTTCTCACTTCTTCTTCTTCTTTTCGTCGTGGTAAAAAGAACCTTTGGTCCTTCTCTTCTTCCGTGGTTTTAGACGACGACGACGGTGATGAAATCTTACCGTTATTCTTCAGGGGGGCGGCGCTTTCCCCTCGCGGAACAGAAGAAGAAGAAGAAGAAGAAGAAGAAGAAGAAAGAGAAGAAGAAGAAAGAGAAGATCGAAAACCCACCAAAAGTCTTCCGTTCCTAAAACCCCTTTTAGGAGTCTTTTTATTAATCGTCGACTTTTCAGAGGAGAGAGTGAGAGAAGGAAGGCGCGTTGACCCCGCTAAGGGGGCGGACATGAGAAAAGGGGGGGGTCAAATGAAGAATTCGTTTGAAGAAAAAAAGATATTTACTACGTACTGTAGTATATATACTCAAACTTTTAGGGGGATGTTCTAAAACAAAGTCCTAGAGGTATTCTATCTAAACTATCTACGTATCTATCTATCTACCTACCTAACACACACACAAACTCTCTCTCTCTCTCTCTTTCTCCATCACTACTGTTCTTCTTCTTCTTCTTCTTCTTCTTCTTCTTCTTCTTCTGGAAAAAGGAGTTGTTTCTCGAGCGCTTTCGCTTTCGTCTCGGCCAAGTCCATCTTCTCTTCCGCCTCGGTGCACCTCAAAACGGCATCGTCGACGATTTCTTTCGCCACGAGAGCTTCTTTCATCAATTTCTCGTTGAATAATTCCTCGTTCTTTTCGATGGTGAGTTCTTTTTGGATCAAGATTTCGTCTTGCACGTCGATATCTTTTTTTAAACCTTCGATGACTTTTCGCTTGTCCTCGAGTTCGTCTTTTAATTCTCGCGAGGACGTTTCGAGGAGGAGAAGTTTCGAGGTGCACTCGTTCAGCTCGTGGCGCACAGATTCGACTTTCCGTTCCTCGGTGCGTAAGCGGTCTTCCAAGACTTGCTTCTCGCGTTCGGAACTTTTGAGATTTTCGAGATGTTGAGCGGCTTCGTTTTCCGCTTGCGCGGTGGCGGATAAAAGTTGCTCTTCCGCGTCTATTGCCCTTTTTTGGTACTCTTTGAGGAGACGAACATGTTGCTGCTGCCGTTCTTCGAGCTCCTTTCCATCTTCGACTCCTCCTCCTGCTGCTGCTACCGTTGCTGCCGCGCTTTCTACAAAATATTCCTCTTGTTCCACTAAAAGCCTTTGCGCTTCCTCCAAACGCCGCTCGAGTTTCTCGCGCTCGCGTTGCGCGTTTGCAAACGCCACCATCGCGCTCGCGCCGCGCTCGCGAGTGAACTTCTCTAGAACATTGTACTCTTTTTTCATTTGCGTTAAATCTTCCTGAAAATATTTCTTTTCGTTTTCAGAATACGTAAACTTGCGCTCCATATCTTTCGCGAACGACTCCACGGATTGAATCGCCTCGTCGGCTTCTTTCAACATTTTCGTGAGATTTTCAACCTCTTTCGCTTTCTTAACCATCATCTCTTTGTGAAACGGATTGTTTCGGACGTCGTCGTTGTCGTCGTTATTGTCGTCATTTGTGGCGGCTTTTGTTTTCTCTTCTTCTGCTTCTTCTTTTCCTCCTCCTCCTCCTCCTCCTCCTTTGCCTTTCTCTTCTTTCGTCGTCGTCGTCGCGTTTCCGTTGCTGTTGCTACTGCTCTTCCCGTTATCATCATCGCGATCTCTCTTCTCCTTTTTCTCCTTCAACGTCTTCGCCTCTTCTTTCCAATCTTCAATCTCTTTCTTGCACCTCTCGTTCTCCCTCTCTAATGCCTCGGTGCGGTTTCGTAAACTTTTCTTCTCCTCCTCCTCTTTCGCCTTCATCGATAAAGACGCGCGCTCGATTTCCTCCCGCTTCCTCCGCGCGTCGTTAAGTTCGTTCAATAAATTTTCACGCTCTGACATCATCTCTTCGATTCGTTTCTCGTGCGCTTTTGAAAGTTTCTCTTCTAAGTTTTTTTGTTCTTGCATGTTCTTGTTTTTAATGTTGTTGTTGTCGTCGTTCGCGCGTTCTTTAAACAGTCGCAGCGTCGCGATTTCCTCGATGAGTTCCTCTTTAATCTCCAATTGCGCTTCCCGTTCTATAATTTCTGTCTTTCTTCTTCTCTCTTTTGTTGTTTTATTATCACCGAGAGTTTTGTCCTCTTCTGTCTCTGTCTCTGTCGTCTGAATCGTCAACGCGTTGTCGTTGTTGTTGTTGTTGTTGTTGTTGTTGTTGTTTACGTAAGAATCGTGTAAAGCTTCTTCTGTTCTCGTAACACCAAAATTTGTCTTCGATGCGTCATCGTTCCTGTTAAAGACTCTCTCCGTCTCTGACGCACCGCTGATGCTGACGCCATTCGTTAAATCATTTTGAGAGAGATCATCTTTTAGAACTCCTTTTTTTACTCCTCCTCCTTTATTCTTGTTCTTGTTGTTGTCGTTCTCGTCGTTCTTTTTCTTCCTCGTTGTTCGAAAACCCACCATATTGGTATTCGATTTATGTGCTCTACTTCTCTACTATATGTTCTCTTCGTTATTTATTTTATATGGTGGATGGATGATTTGGTGCTTTTTTTTTTCTTCTTTCCTCGTTCTTTCCTCCTCCTCTCCTCCTCCTAAAAGAAAAAATTTTCTCTCCTTCTCTCTCTCTCTTTTCACAGAAAAAAATCTTCAGAAGAGAAAGAAAAAGGTACGCTTAAAATCAATCCGACGACGACGTAAAAACAGACGACGACGCGAAATTCTCGTCGCATTCACCGTCGAAAGTTTTTATTTACTCGCAAAAGCATTCTTTCTTTGTCGTCGTGTTGTTGCATGGGCTTCTTTTGTCGTCGCGTTCTTATTTCTGTTGCATTTTCTCGCGCGCGACACATCATTGGAGGAGGACTTTTGCGAGAGGAAAAAGGGGGCTTGCGATTTTTTTTATTAGGACTTTGGGTGCGCGTAAAAAACGTGGTTGGTGTTTTGGTGGCAGACGCGAACGCGTGGATGCAGATTTTGAACTTTAAATGCGTTCGACGAGTTCGTTTACCTGCGAAAGAAGGTTTAAACTGTTCTTCTTCGCGGTTGGCGGTGATGATGCTCGCGCGTGATTTTTTCTCATCGCGTGCGTGTGACAAAGACCTCTCTCTGACGACGCTCCTCCTTTTCTCTCTTCTCTTTCATTCTTATACAAAACAACAAGCAGAGCGAAAACAAACACATACATACACATAAATTATGCCGCCAAAATTCGATCCAAACGCCGTCATCGAAGTCTTTCTTCGTGCCACCGGTGGTGAAGTCGGTGCAGCCTCTTCGTTGGCGCCGAAAATCGGTCCTTTGGGTCTCTCCCCGAAGAAAGTCGGGGAAGATATCGCCAAGGAAACTGGCAAAGACTGGAAAGGTTTGCGCGTTACGGTGAAACTCTCCGTCGCAAACAGACAAGCGAAAGTATCCGTAGTTCCGACCGCGTCTGCGTTAGTCATCAGAGCGTTGAAGGAACCGTTCCGTGATCGTAAGAAGGAGAAGGATGTGCCGCACGACGGTAACGTGGCGTTGGATGAAATCATTGAAATTGCGAGACAGATGCGACCGAAATCGAGAGCAAAGACTTTGTCTGGCACGGTGAAAGAGATTTTAGGTACGGCGAAGAGCGTTGGTTGCACGGTTGAGGGTGAAGATCCGCAAGATGTGCAACAATCCATCGATGATGGAGACATTGTCATTCCGGAAAAGTAAGAAAAACGACAGCTATGAACGTGAAAGTTTTTTCGATAAGGTCGGCTAAATTCTCTGGAGGCTACTTCTGTACGAAAGAGAGTCCACCCTAAAATGTTCCTTATTATTAGACGCGTCTATATCTATGTCGTTTGAACTATATACTTTTCTGTCTTTGATGATTAGAGAGAAATAGATTAAACATTTAGAAATGCATCAATAATAATAGAATTTTGCCTTAGCTGTTGAGATTTGTGAATGAACAAATACACTTAAATGAACAACCTTCTTTTTATTAAATTCTTTTGGTCGTGACTGCTTAATTAACTCTTCTTCTTTTTTTCTTCTTCTTCTTCTTCTTCTTCTTCTTCTTCTTCTTCTTCTTCTTCTCCTTCCTTCTCCTCTTCTAGTTTTCCGCGACGACTTCCTCTTTCTTCGCTTCTTCTCCTTCTTTTCCTAAATCCTTCGCCTTTTCCTTTTTCTCCGGCGACGCAGCTGACGCCGCCATCGTCGGACGCTCTTGCTTCGGGCGCTCCTCTTTCTGCTGTTGCTTTGGAACGTACGCTTCTAACTTCTCGTTATCACTTTCCTCCGTTCCTGTTTCATCGGAAGGATAGTTCGGGTCGTGATGTCCGTCGTTGTCGTCGTCGTCGTCGCTTTCTTCGTCGCCTTCCGAATCTATCTCGTCCTCGCTTGCGACGATTCCTTCTTCTTTTTTAGCGCCTCGCTCCTTCTTCGGGGAATCTCCTTTACCAGCGGTCGTCGAATCTGATGCCGCTGCTGCCGTTTTCGCCGCTTCCGAAGCTGTAGCTGCTGCCTCTGCCGGAGGTAACGCCGCCCCTTTACTCTTGCTCGCAGCGGCTCCCTTCCTCTTCTTGTTGCTCGACGTCGAATCTCTCTCCTTTTCCGACTCGGGAGTTCGTTTACTCACTTTAAACTTCGCGTTTTGTTTCTTATCGACACCTATCCAGTAGTCTGAAACTAACGCAAACGTGACGGAATACAGCGCTGCCGGTGGAGCCATAAATTTGACGGCAATTTTTGCCGGCTCGTCTCCCGTTTCCGCCGCCAATTTCTCAGCCTTTGTCAATTTCTTCATCGCCAAAGTTAAGTTTGCTAACGGATCACAGACGAGTAAATACCACGACTCTGGTTTCTTTGTGCCTCGACCGAACGGAACGGGCGGCAAATCAGCTTCGCCTAAAGGTCCCCCTCCGCGCGAAATTTGTACCGAAGCTCGCGCAGTGACGATATCGTCTTCCAAAATGAGCGGTTGTTTTTGTTGTTGCTGTTTTTGTTGTTGTTGTTTCATTCCACCGGCAATCACTCCGTCGTTTCCAGCTTGGTCAACCGCGGTCGACGACGACGAAGGAGACTCGCCTTCCACAAAAATCTCGCACTCAAACTTGACCACTTTTGGGATAATGTTCATGATCGTCTCCACGTCCGCTCTTTTGTTTTCGTCAAATTCTGCAAACTTTTCCAAAGCCGCCGATCGTTCCTCTTTCGGCATCTCCCTCAGTTCTGCCAACGATTTCGCTTTCTTACGAATCTTCGCGCACTCCTTCTCGGTAAAATGCGGCAGCTGCAACAAACCTGCCGCGCCGCCGTCCTCGCTGTTTGCGATCGATCCTACCCTCCCCGAGGACGCGGTGGAACCGCTGCTCGTAGACTTCTTCAACGTAATCGGCACCGCTTGCGTGAACAACTGCGAATACTCCAACACCATCTGCGTCGGTTTCACCGCGGTGAATCCTGCTCTTGGGTTCCCGCTCGTTTGCAACAACATTTGCAAAATTTGATCGATGAATCTCGGCACATTTCTAACCACGAAATCGAAATCCTTCATCAACTCCTTCGGAACCTCCTCGCCTCGTCGCAACAAGTGCATCAACTGCAGCGCGTGCGTCCTCACCACGCTCGGGTTCCTTCTCACAAACTTTTGTGCCAGCTCTCCACCTCCAATTTCGTTCCTGCACTGTTTCAAAACCTCGCTCAAACTCTCGTTCAACTTCTCTCCTTTATACTCCATCTCCACGAACTCTTGCGCGACTGAAACCAACTCAGGCACTCCCGTCAATTTCATCATTGGTTTCAACATCTGCCCAAAATTACTCTGCGTTTGCCTCAAAACTTTCTTCCCGTCCACGCCGGTGTGCGCGTACTTATCGCCCTTCATCAAGATCCTCACAATAACAATCAACGGCAACAAAATCGTCACCAAAACCATCCCGAGTAACACAAACGGCGCCAATCCTTCGAATCGCCCTCTCCCGAACAATTCCTCCGGTAACGCCACGCCCAATTTCGTCGACTGTCTCCCGTCTGGATGTCCGTACTTCTCAAAGTTTTCTCTCGCGATATCGTTCGTCAACGTCTTATACGCCGGCGCCACCGATTCCGTAAAAAACTTAATCGCCTCTGGATCTGAGTTTTTGTCAGGGTGGTACTTCAAACTCATCTTCCTGTACGCTCTTTTGATATCCGACGGCGTCGCCCCGATCGAGAGCTCTAAAATATCGTACGGATCAAACCTCTTCTCCTCGGTTTGCATGGATTTCGCCCAAAATAAGAGCAGGAAGAAAAGAATCCATCCGAGAACGATCGCTAAATTCCACCCGCTGAAAAACATCTGTCTTTTCATCGACTGTCGCGATTGGTGGACCGATTGTTCGAACGATTTCGCCCACAAAGAGTCTTTGGCTTTGATTTGAATGTCTTGAGAAATGTTGTCGTTCTTTTTTTCCATCGTCTTTGTCTTCGTCTTTATCGTCGTCTCTTTTCCTCCTCCTCCTCCTCCTCCTTTCGTTTTTGTGTCTTCCTCCTCTCCGGCGATGAGGCTGAAAAGTCCAAATCGACGGCCGATTCTGTACAACGTGATTGGAAAGAGGAAACAGGAAAGAATGGCGACGAGGAAAATAGGAAACAGCGCGGCCACGGTTTCGGACGGCGTCTCCTCCGAAGAAGAAGAGGAGGAGGAGTCTGCCATCTTCTCTTTCTGGAAAAGTTACTAAAAAAACGTTTTGTCGTTATATTAGTCTGTTGTTGTTCGTGTTCTTCTTACTCTGTATTCTCGCGACACTACCACGCAATGAAATGGCGAGTATGGAGAGACTGAGAAAAAATTGAAAAAACGAACCGAAAAAGGTTTAAATTTCTTCGTCATAACTTTTTTCTCGCGTGCCACGTGAAAGACGACGACGACGACGACAACAACATACCATATAACACCAAAACAACAACAACTGTGGAGATACATAAAACGTCCTCGATTGCTCTCGATCATCGCGCGTATTCGCGAAAAAAGATACCACAGGTAAGAAGAAGAAGAAGAGAGAAAGAACACCGAGCGTCTCTCCTTCCTTTTCTTTTTTGTTTCTCTCCGCGTTCTCTCTCTCTCTCTCTTTGTTCATCATCGTCGCGTTCGAAATTCTTCTTCGTCTCTCTCGGGTGTTCTTCTGTCCTCCATTTGCAAAATTCTCTCGTCGCGCTTTTCCTTGGTGCCGAGATGGCGTTCGCGCGACGAAGTGTGCGCATAAACGCGTTCAGAAACAGTCTCGATCGTTTTACTCGGTTATGTGTGATTTTGATGCTTTCGCGCGAGTGAGATTGGTTGTGTTCCATTTCACCGAGAGAGAGAGACATTTTTGAGAGAAAGGGTGTTGGAGTAACACTTCCCAAATTTTATCGAATCGCTACGAACCGCTTCGCTTCAAACACACATCTTCGATCGTCTCGTGCGTGAGGATTCTTTTGAATCGTATTTTCTGGCTGACAGTGACTGACCGGCGTTAAACGTACCTCTCTTTCCACGCACGCAACGAACGATGTGATAAACATGGCACAGATTTTAAAAAGAGCACGCAAACACGAAAAAAGACGCGACGACGAAAATGAAGAATTACTCGTTTTCGTCTCGGACTTCATCGCGGGCTATGGCCGCGAGGTTGGTGAACCCGGCGGCGGTTCTCCTCTTCTCAATCTTCTTCGCGCTTTTAGCGACGAATTTTTTCGTTTTGCCGGCGAAGGCGCTTAAAACTTCGTCGAAAACGAAGAGGATGATAGGAGTAAAATCTCGATCGGAAGAAGAGTTTCCTACTCCCTACTCTTCTTTAACCGATAGTACTGAAAATCTTCCTCATGGATTGATGCTCACATCGAATGCTGCCGAAGAAGATACAGCTTTATCGAATACTTCGGCTACATACGAAACGGAGACAAGAAACGTTTTGAAGCAAGATTCTACCTTTGAAAAGGACATAAGCATGGCTGGAGAAGAGAAAAAAAGCGCTTCTTCGTCGGCGCTTTTGGGCCATTCAAAGGGCGAAATTCATCATCACCAACACGGCGAGGATGAAGGCAACAGCGACAACGATGATGAAGATGATTCTTCTACTTCGTCTACTTCTGATTTCTACGAATCCCTTGCTCTCGACGACGATGCCGTCGACTTTGTCGACTACAATACGTACGGCGCCAAAAATGGTGACGATACCGACAAAGTTCTCGAGGCGATGTTGGAAAAGAAAGATGACATCTCTCTCTCTTCAGATGGTAATGCGGTCACTTCCGGAGCGCCGGCGAAGAATGTTTTGAAGCAAGATTCTACCTTTGAAAAGGACATAAGCATGGCTGGAGAAGAGAAAAAAAGCGCTTCTTCGTCGGC